>OKIM01000012.1_pt1 | contig 81232 bp, 75 predicted proteins | sample 1612191 | NCBI WGS metagenome assembly OKIM01 (sample SAMN04436781, study PRJEB24849) | human gut metagenome | biome: human gut; feature: NICU; material: stool | host: Homo sapiens | place: USA: Saint Louis, MO | collected 2011-03-31 | reverse complement strand
CGGACATGCTTCGGCAACCGGACGTTTCGACGAAGAACAACTGTTCTATCTGCTATCTCGGGGGATTCCGGAAGATATTGCCCGCAAAATGGTAGTGCATGGTTTCTTCGCGGAAGTCATTCGCCAAATCGGGATTGAGGAGATTGAAGAACGTCTGCTCCACGCCGTTGATGCCCGGCTAGAAAAGGGACCGGATCCGCTATGAGTCTCGAAAAAGTTTGTGACCTCAGCGCCCTCGGCCCCGCCGAGGCGCTGCGCGCCGAAGTAACCGGCGAGCGGGGAAACAAGATCCCGATCGCAGTGGTGCGCGATGAAGCGGGTGGTTGGCATGCGATCGACGCCCTCTGCACTCACGGAGACGTAGCTTTAGATGAGGGCGACGTAGAAGGATGCGCGATCGAATGCTGGGGTCACGGTGCCCAATTCGATCTCAACACCGGACAGCCGACGATGCCGGCCACCGAACCAGTTAACTGTTATCAGCTTGAAATTAAAGGACAGGCGGTTTATGTTGACGCCTGCAGCCGCAGTAAAGGAAAAGAATAAATGGGGAAACTAGAAGTTAAAGACCTGAAAGTTTCGGTAGAAACTCCCGAAGGGATAAAACATATTCTTAAGGGCACCTCCCTAACGGTGAATTCGGGGGAAAAACACGCGATTATGGGGCCGAATGGTTCGGGTAAATCTACTCTGGCCTATTCGATTGCCGGTCACCCCGGTTACCACATCGAGGGTGGCGAAGTGCTGCTGGACGGGGTAAATATCCTAGAGTCTTCCCCGGATGATCGCGCCCGTGCCGGCTTGTTCCTAGCGATGCAGTACCCGGTGGAGGTTCCCGGAGTCACCGTCTCTAACTTCTTGCGCACTGCCCGCACCGCGGTTGATGGTCAAGCTCCGCCCGTGCGTACCTGGGTAAAAGAACTTAAAGAAGCTATGGAAGACCTGCGGGTAGACCCCCAGTTTGCTAACCGCGACCTCAACGCGGGATTTTCGGGTGGGGAAAAGAAACGGTTAGAAATCCTGCAAATGCAGATTCTGCACCCCAAGTTCGCCATTCTGGATGAAACTGACTCTGGACTGGATATTGATGCTTTGCGCACCGTGTCTGCCGGGGTTAACCACGCTCACGAAAAACTAGGTTGTGGCCTGCTGGTAATCACCCACTACTCGCGGATCTTGAACTACATTAAACCGGACTTCGTGCACGTATTTGCCAATGGGCGGATCGTGGATTCCGGGGGTAGCGAGCTGGCTGACAAACTGGAAACCAGCGGGTACGACTCCTACCTGTAAGCCGCAGTTTAGTGGCCTGGTAAGTTGCTGGTTTTTGAGAGGACAAAACTAATGGATTCTCCATTTTCCGATACGGAACTAGCGCGCCTACGCGCTGATTTTCCGATTCTTTCCCGCATCGGGCGGGGAGGAAAACCGATTGTCTATTTAGATGCGGCGGCGACCTCTCAAAAACCGCGTTCCGTTATCGAGGCCGAAAACGCTTTTTACGAAAACTCGAACGGGGCGGTGCATCGCGGCACCCATCTGCTGGCCGATGAATCCAGTCAATATTTCGAGGACGCGCGCTTAAAACTGGCTGGTTTTGTGGGGGCATCCCCGGACGAAATCGTGTGGACCAAGAACGCGACCGAAGCGCTAAATCTGGTGGCCTACGCCCTGTCTAATCCCGGGATCACCGGCGGGGCGCCCCTGGTAGGTAAAGAGGATCGGGTAGTCACTACTCGGGCGGAACATCACGCCAACCTGGTGCCCTGGCAATTGCTTAGCCAGCGCACCGGCTGTGAGTTCGCCTATCTGGATTTAGATCCGCAGGGGCGGATTGATCTTAAAACCCTGGACGCGATCACTGCCAATACCAAGGTAGTGGCGGTAACTCACGCCTCTAATGTTTCGGGGGCAATCACCGATATTGTCCCTATTATCCAGGCGGCTCACGCGGTGGGGGCGTGGGTGGTTTTAGATACCTGTCAGTCCAGCGCCCATATGTCACTAGATGTTAAGGCTCTAGACGTGGATTTCGCTTGCTTTTCCGGGCATAAAATGGCGGGGCCTACCGGTATCGGCGCCCTCTATGGTCGCCGGGAATTGCTAGAACAATTGCCGCCTTTCTTGGCAGGCGGTTCCATGATCGCCGACGTCACTATGGACAAAGCTACTTTCCAACCTGTGCCGGAGCGTTTTGAGGCTGGTTCGCAACCGGTAGCCCAGATTCACGCCTGGGCGGTGGCGCTCGAGTACCTACAGGAAGTGGGAATGGAGCGGATTCGTAGCCACGAATTGGCTTTGACCCAGTACCTGCTGGAAGGATTGGCGACTGTAAAAGGTCTGCGGCTTTTAGGGCCGGCTGACTACCGGGAAAGGGTCGGTCTGGCGGCTTTTGATTTCGCGGGGATTCATCCCCATGACGTCGGTCAAGTACTAGATGCTGAGGACGTAGCAATTCGGGTGGGTCATCATTGCGCCCTGCCACTGCACGCCCACTATGGTTTGCGAGCCTCCTGCCGAGCCTCGCTATCCCTGACTTCTTCCCGCGAAGATATTGACCGCTTAATCGCGGGTCTAGAGGTAGTGCGTAGTTTCTTTTTAAGGGGGAAGTAATGGTTTCGGCTCTTGACCAGCTTTATCAACAGGTGATTATGGATCACGCCGCCGAAAAACACGGCAGCGCTCAGGTAGAACCTTCGGATACCTCCTCCCATCAAGTTAATCCAACTTGCGGGGATGAGGTAACTTTAGAGGTGGCCTTAGAGGGGGATACTCTAGCCGGTCTGGCCTGGCAGGGGCAGGGTTGTTCCATTTCCCAGGCTTCCTTGTCAATGATGAACGACCTAGTGGCAGGGAAATCTCTGGCGGAAATCGAGCAGCTTTGGAAAGACTTTGACCAAATGATGCATTCTCGAGGGCAAGAAGTGTCTGACGAAATACTAGATCCCCTAGAAGATGCGGCCAGCCTGCAGGGAACTTCAAAATTCCCCAACCGGGTCAAATGCGCCCTCTTAGGGTGGATGGCACTGAGAGAATCAATCGCAAAAACGCAAGCGAGGCAAGAAAATGAGTGAAGAACGTCCCTGGGAAAACACCGCTGAGGTGCCGCAGCGCTTTCAAGAAGTGGCAGCCGGTAATGAAAATGCCGGTCCCTATCAGCCTTCTAAAGTACACCAACATGCCGGAAATGAGGGCACCGACAACTTGCCAGCAGCTAAGCGGGCAGACCAGTCCGCAGAATCCGCTTCTGCTAATCCAGGTGAAAATCCGGCGTCTGCCGGAGAACCTACCGCGCTTCCTCCGGCGGGGGCGCTGCCCACTGAAGAGGACGTCCTAGAGGCTCTAAAGGATGTAATCGACCCGGAACTCGGGATTAATATCGTAGATTTGGGATTGATTTACGGGGTAGATATTCAAGCCGATGGGGCGGTAATTGTCGAGATGACGCTCACTTCCGCGGCTTGCCCGCTTACCGATATGTTGGAAGAACAAACTCAATGGGTTTTGGGCTCAATGGCTAGCCGCGTACAAATTAACTGGGTGTGGATGCCCCCGTGGGGACCGGATCGGATTACCGAGGAAGGACGCGAGCAGCTGCGCGCTCTCGGCTTTAACGTCTAATGGGATAACATAGGCTTGCAGATAATCTAGCAAGGGGAAATCCATGGTGCGTGGAGTCTGGTCTGAGGTCGGAAAACTAGAAAAAGTATTGGTACACCGCCCCGGGGGCGAAATTGACCGACTGACTCCCTCTAATCGCGAGGAACTACTCTTTGACGATATTTTGTGGCTGGAGAAGGCTCACGAAGATCACGATACCTTTAGCACTACGCTTGCTTCCCAAGGTGCACAAGTTGTGTATTTACAGGATCTCTTAGCCGAGACTTTAGATTTAGCGCCGGGCCGAACATGGCTGCTGGAACAGACTATTGATGATCGGCATTTTGGGGTGGCGCTAAGCGAGCCGCTCAGAGAATACCTGGCGGCGCAAGCAAGCAAGCAGCTTGCTCAGATTCTGATTAGCGGGCTTACGCGCGCAGAAATCGAGGCCGAGCTAGGGGCAGTAGCCTCCGCTGTCTTGGCACGCGCGGACAGGGAAGATTTTATTTTGGGACCGCTCCCTAATCACCTGTTCACTCGGGATACTTCTGCCTGGATTGGCCAGGGAGTCATGCTTTCGGCAATGAAAAAGACTGCCCGTCGCCGCGAAACCCTAAACCTACAGGCCATTTACCGTTTCCACCCAGATTTTAGCGACAATCTTACCCAGTATGGTGCTGGGGTAGCCGATAGTCCAGCCTCCAGCGAAGGAGGGGATGTAGAAATCCTGTCTCCCACTTCGGTGCTGGTCGGAATGTCAGAACGCACCAGTCCCGCGGGCTTCGAGCGTTTAGCTTCCCGGCTGTTGCTGGATCCGTCCTCATCAATCGAAATGGTTACTGGCCTGCTAATGCCAATGGAACGCGCGCAAATGCACCTGGATACGGTGCTAACTATGATCAACCGGGATACTTTTTACAAATACAAGAAACTGGGGATGCTGCCGAGCATTATTGCTCGGAGCGGACAGGGCGGGAAAATCTCGTGGCGGGAATATCCCGCAGAGGAGATGCATCAGGTCTTAGCCCAGGCCAGTGGAGTATCCTCAGTAAATATTTTGCAGACTCCCCAATCTGATAGTGGAGCCGAACGCGGGCAATGGAACGATGCCTGTAATTTGCTGGCATTGAGCGAAAATGTGGTCACTTCCTATGATCGCAACTGGCAAACTATAGAGTATTTGCGTTCGCAAGGGATAAAAGTATTGGAAGTTCCCAGCGCAGAGCTCGGACGCGGACGCGGGGGGCCGCGCTGTATGACCTGTCCTCTCGAGCGTCAAGCCATTGATAATTAGCTTTAACCCTCCCAGCAAGGCAGGGATAAGAAATAAACAGAAAGGTTAAACTGTGGCATTACTATCTGGTCGCCATTTTCTAAAAGAACTTGATTTTACCGCCGAGGAGTGGCGGTATCTACTGGATTTGGCGGCGCAGCTCAAAGCAGCCAAACGCGCAGGAACCGAACAGCCTTATCTAAAAGGGAAAAATATCGCCCTGATTTTTGAAAAAACTTCTACCCGCACGCGTTGTTCTTTTGAAGTAGCTGCTTACGATCAGGGAGCGCACGTAACCTTCCTAGACCCGGCGGCCTCCCAGATTGGGCATAAGGAATCTATGGCGGACACCGCGCAAGTGCTGGGGCGTTTTTATGACGGGATCGAGTTTCGAGGGCGCCGCCAGGAGGACGTAGAGACTTTGGCGCGCCTGTCGGGAGTCCCCGTTTGGAATGGACTGACCGATGAATGGCATCCTACTCAAATGCTCTGTGACCAGCTAACTATGATGGAGCATTCCGGGCGGGACTTGCGCGATATTTCTTTTGCCTACCTGGGGGATGCTCGCAATAATATGTCGAATTCGCTACTGATTTCCGGGGCGATGATGGGTATGGATGTGCGGATTATTGGGCCGCGGAAGCTGTGGAATGAACAGTGCTGGATAGATAAAGCCCATGAAATTGCGGCTCAGACCGGCGCGAAAATCACCCACACCGATGACCCAGCTGCTGGGGTTAAAGACGCCGACTTCTTGTATACCGATGTTTGGGTTTCGATGGGAGAGCCGAAAGAAGTCTGGGATGAGCGGATTAAGCTGCTATTGCCCTATCAGGTGAATGCGCAGCTAATGGAGGCGGCGGGGCCACAGGCAAAATTCTTGCACTGCCTACCCGCTTTCCATGACCGCGCCACCACCGTGGGGGAGGATATTTACCAAAAAACGGGGCTAGAAGCGTTAGAAGTAACCGACGAAGTCTTCTCCGGGGAACGTTCTGTAGTGTTTGACCAGGCAGAAAACCGGATGCACACCATTAAAGCAGTGATGGTAGCTACTTTGGGAACACTGACTGCTTAGGACTGTAACCTGCTGAATAGCAGGAGGCTCCCTGCCGCTGGCAGGGAGCCTCTCAGAAAATATAGTCCGAAATCTCGGTGCGATACCTGCTATTAGAGTAGGGGCAGTAAATCCCCGATCCCGTCGAAAACAGCTTTCGGCCTAAATGGGAACTTCTTGATATCTTCCCGGTCAGTCGAACCTGAAAGCACCAAATAAGAATCCATTCCGCTTTCTACCCCGGCATGAATATCGGTGTCCATACGGTCACCTACCATGGCGGCGTGTTCGGAGTGGGCTCCTAGTTTATTAAGCCCGGCTCGGAACATTATCGGGTTTGGTTTACCCACGAAATAGGGTTTACGCCCGGTAGCCTTGGTGATCATCGCAGCCACTGATCCCACTGCCGGCAAAGTTCCGTCTTCGGAAGGACCAGTAGTGTCGGGGTTCGTGCAAATAAACTTGGCGCCCTTTTCGATCAGGCGGATGGCTTTAGTGATACTTACGAAATCGTAGAAGCGGGTTTCTCCCAACACCACAAACTCGGGATTACTTTCGGTCATCACATAACCGGCTTCATGGATCGCGGTGGTCAGTCCCGCCTCTCCAATCACGTAAGCCCGAGAGTTAGGGGACTGACTGTTTAAGAACTCAGCGGTAGCGTTCGCAGAGGTCCAGATATGGTCTTCGGGAACTTCTAGCCCCGAAGCTTCCAAACGTGCCGAGAGGTCGCGGTTGGTAAAGATAGAGTTATTGGTCAGTACCAAGAAGGGAATATTCTTTTCTTTTAGAGTTTCGATAAACTCATTTGCGCCCGGCAAAGCCAGCGATTCGTGCACCAGCACGCCATCCATGTCGCTCATCCAAGCTTTGGGTTTACGCAGTTTACTAATATCGTTCATGCCCTCATCCTAATGGCGTTTCCCTCGATTGCTAAGCTTTAAAGCGCTGATAGCCGCGCATTTCACACTGTAGAGACCTACCTCGCTTAAACGTAATAAAGGGTTTGAAACACGTTAAAAACTCGGTAACTTCCCGGTTAGGTACGGGAAGGGAGAGAGCCTGATGGTACCCGATGATCGTTATTCGAGTGCCTAGCTAGTTCACGCGCATATCTAACACTTGCGCGGCAGTAGCCGCGTCAATCACTAGGCGATTAGCGTAACCGTGTTCCAGGGCGACCCTGATAATCGCTACTTTCGCGCCCCCGCCAGCAACCATAATTTTTTCGGGAATCCGCCGCAGCTGTGCCAAAGATATCGCCATAGTGCGGTCATTTAGTTCCGGCAAACACACCCTGCCGTGGGTATCGATGAAGCGGGAACAAATATCGCCGACTGCTTTTTTCTCTAAAATCAGTTTCACATCGCGTGAGAGGGTGGGCAGGGACAAAAGATAGGAACTTTTGGCCGCATCTCCCACGGTAAAAACGGCTACCTGCGAGTCGCGTCCGCGTTTCAAGACTGCCGCCACCTGTTTTTCTTTCATCATCGCCTGTTTAGCTTCCGCGCTTTGAAATACGGTGGGCGCTCCCAAGAGGTGTGCCTCAGCGTTAAAAGCCTCAGCAAAACGATTGACCGCCTCGATTTCGCTTTGTCCGCGCGCAAACCCGCCTACCCCTCCGCGCAGCTGCACGACCTCTACCTTCTTGCGTTGCTGGGGGGAAAGATTTTTAGAGATTTCTTCGACGGTGCGCGACCAGGAAACCCCCACGGTATCACCATCTTTAATCACCTTTTCCACCATTCGGGCCCCGGCTTCTCCCAGCGCTTTGCGGACTTCAATATCTGCGGGAGCGCTGGGATAAACTACCACCGCCTCCTCTAAACCGAAACGTGAAATCAGAGCCTTCGCAGTCGACGAGTCTGCTAGTCGGGGATCATTAACCGTGATTTTCACGTATCCTTTGGCGCGTGCATAGCGCAGCAGTTTAGAAACCGTGGGACGGGAGATTCCCAGGCGTGCCGCCACTTCATTTTGGGGGAGACCCCCATAGTAGGCTTTGGCGGCATCAATAGCTTGAATGTCTTTGCGGCTCAGATTTACGGGCATGACTTTTCCCTTTGTTACGGCACCTTTGCTAAAGCACTATTGTAAATCCCCAAGTTAGACTAGGGAAGTATCTACATCGCGATGGCATTATGTTTACTGCATTGTAGTGATTGCAATGGAAATAACGCGCTGTTGAGACCGGTAAAGTGGCAGGACTTTCCGCACTGGCAGGGTACTAGGAATCAGCTAAGATTCAGCACCGGAGGATAAGGGAGCTAGCCCAATGGAAATAGTAAGGTTTTCCCGGATTTTCGGGGCATAGCTGGCAACTAGCGCCGCCAAAAACCAAGAAACACTGATGGAATCCCACCCCGGAATAAGTGCCCGGTAACGGTCCTCAGGTATTTTCGCGCTGCTGTTTTTAGGGAGGACGGAACCGCGCGAGGTATCAGCGGTTACGGAAATTCCGCAGGAGTTAATGAAAGCTATCGTTTCTCTAGCAACTTCCTCGGGTAACCGGGTATCTGCGGTGACGTACAAAATAGCGGTGGTGGTCGCAGGAATGAATTCGGAATCCATCCATTGAGCAGCTGCCTGATAGCTACTAAAGTCCGGAGCTAGCTGGGAAAAATCTGCGCTGGTAGTGGGGTCAAACTGAAAAATAACTTCTGAAATCTGGAGCTGGTACAGCTTTTCAGTAGCTTTCCAGAATGCCTCAAACATCTGAGCTATAGCAGCTGGTGAATCCGTAAAGCTGGGAGCAATAAAATATGCGGTCGCTTCAATATGCTGCTGCCTGGGTTTTACAGTAGCTTCTGCAACGTGCCAGATTTCTCCATGGTCATATCGCTGGGGAAAGTCCGCGATGAAAGTGTGCTGCCAGGCAAAGATAGCATTAACCAGCGGTTCGCTGCCCTCTTCTACTTCCGGTAGGGGGCTACCTGGTTTTCCAAGTAGGGAAATATAGAAGCCACAAAACATAGTTATTCTTCACCTCCACCTGCTCTGCCGGGGATGCTGCTCGCTCCGACCTACTCCTATCCTCGAAAATACGGGAAAGTAGCGGGGCAAGCAATAGTCGTATCAGTTTTAACTACTGGCAGCACCTGGGTAGAATCCACACCGTGATTAATGCGCAAGATATGGAAGTGCGGATCGGGCAGCGGCTCTTGGTCTCCCGCACCAATTTGCGGATTGATAAAGGAATGCGCATCGGCCTAGTCGGGCGCAATGGTGCTGGTAAAACCACTACTATGCGTTTAATCGCGGCGCTAGTGGCGCTAGGTAAACACCGCTCCAGCGGCTCCCTCAGTGAAGAAGAAGCCCAAGACTTAATCGACAATATCGATTTTCAAGGCAAAGTTACTTCCTCGGGGTCGGTAGGGTATCTGTCACAAGACCCAGCAGTCGGGGTGAAACAAAAAGACGGGATTTCCCGGATAATGGCGGTGCGGGATTTGGATCGCACTTTGTGGGCAATCGAGAACGCTCAAGAAAAAATGTCCACTACCAGTGGGGAAACCCAAGCGAAGGCGATAGAAAGATACGCCCGCCTAGATGAAGAGTTCACTCGGCTAGGCGGGTATGCTGCCCGCTCGGAAGCTATGCAGATCGCCCATAACTTGGGGCTTGACCAAGCCGCGCTCACGCAACCACTGGCGACCCTTTCGGGAGGGCAGCGCCGCCGGGTAGAACTGGCGCGGGTACTGTTTTCCCAGCCGGACGTACTGCTTCTAGACGAACCCACCAACCACTTAGACCATGACTCCATCATTTGGCTTCGCGATTTCCTGCGCACCTATGCCGGCGGCTTCGTAATGGTCACCCACTCCACCGCGCTGCTAAAAGACACGGTAAACCAGGTTTGGTACTTGGATGCCTCCCGGGCGGTGATCGATCAATACAAACTGGGGTGGGACGCCTACCTGAAGCAACGTGCCCAAGATGAGGCGCGGCGGCGCCGGGAGCGCCAAAATGCCTTAGCGAAAGCACAGGCATTGCGCGAGCAAGGCGAAAAAATGCGAGCCAAAGCCACTAAGGCAGTCGCGGCGCAACAAATGCTGCGTCGAGCCGAGGAACTGGTTAAAGAGGCCGGAAGTGAAACCAAAGCCGAAAAAGTCGCCCGCCTGCGTTTTCCTACTCCGCTAGCTTGCGGCAAAGTACCGCTGAATGCGCGCGGCCTCGCGAAATCTTATGGCAGCCTAGAGGTATTTTCCGGCCTAGATTTATCAATTGACCGCGGTAGCAAAGTAGTGGTTTTGGGGGAAAACGGGGCCGGTAAAACCACGCTGCTGCGACTACTAAACGGGATCGAGGAGGCAGACGCGGGGGAAGTTGTTCCCGGGCACGGCCTCAAACTGGGCTATTACGCCCAAGAACACGAAACCTTGGATCCGGCTCGCACGGTTTACGAAAATATGACCGCGGCGGCTCCCGACCTGGATGAAACCCATGTGCGTAATATTTTGGGACAGTTCTTATTTTCGGGTGAGGACGCTTTTAAGCCGGCCATCGTGCTGTCGGGGGGAGAAAAAACCCGTCTCGCTTTAGCCACCCTGGTAGTAAGTGGCGCCAATGTGCTGCTGCTAGATGAACCTACCAATAACTTGGATCCGGCGTCTCGGGAAGAAATCTTGCACGCCCTCGACCAATACGAGGGGGCAGTGGTGCTGGTGACCCACGATCCGGGTGCCGTTGAGGCGCTCAATCCGCAGCGGGTGTTGCTGCTGCCCGATGGGGATGAAGATTTATGGAGTGATGATTACCTGGATCTGGTGGAGCTTACCTAGAAAACCAGGAATAGCCAACAGGGGCTGCCGGACGACTCAGGTTTCATCCAAAGTTGCCGTATCGACCTCGCTAAAAGGAACCACTTTAGTGGGAAAAGAGCGATATGCCAGATATTGCCGCAAAAAATCGGTATGTTCATCGCAAGTCAGCCAGGTTTTATGTACCCGGCGGGGAATCTTGGGATTACGCCATAGCACCGCTTTGGTTGCCGGGTTTTCACATCCTCGCGCCGAACAGATATTGTCTTCTGGTCCCTTAGCTAAAGCCATACCTCTCCTTGTCCTTAGTTTTCATTCTAGAGGCTTAGCTAGGATAGAGCTATGAGCTACGAATTAACGCTGGTGCGGCATGCTCAGGCTGGTTATGGCCGAGGTGACCACTCCCGCCCTTTGACCCCGGCGGGGGTGCGGCAGGCGCGGGAATTGGGGGCGCTTCTGGTTAAAGAGGGGGTCGAGGTAGAGCTGATTTTGCATTCTACGGCGGCTCGCGCCACCCAAACTGCCCAGCAGGTCGGTCTAGCTTACCCGAGCGCACAGCTACTGGCAGAGGACGAGCTTTATCATTGCTCTCCGGAGCGGCTGCTGCGGCTAGTAAGCGAGTATGCACCGGCAGGGGGTAAAGCCATTTTGGTAGTAGGGCATGAGCCCATTATTTCCATGACTGCCCAGCTTTTAGCACCGGAAAACGCCGGCGTACCTTACGGAGTGTCCACCGCTACCGCTATTGCTTTTAGAGTTGCCGATTTTACTCATCTTGTCCCAGGTGACGGGGAACTGACTGGAGTTTTTCACGCCCCGCTGCGTCAATAGCCGCGGGCTACACTTAGACGCTTTTGTGTTGCTGGTACCGTTCAAGACGCTGCTAGATATAGCTCGGGGAGCACTTCAAAGGAAGTGCTCCCCGGTAATTTAGCCAGCGATAGCTTAATGATCGACGATGGTTCCCTTGGGTACTACGGTAATCCCGCCCTCGGAAACCGTGAATCCGCGTTCGCGGTCTTTGTCGTGATCAACACCGATTTGTACGCCCTCGGCAACCCGTACATTCTTATCCAAGATCGCGTTGTGGATGACTGCAGAGCGTTCCACATCAGCTCCGTGCATCAATACCGAGCCGTCAACAGAGGAGAATGAATGCAGATGCACCATAGGGGAAAGCATAGAACGCTCCACATGCGCACCCGAAATAATGACTCCCGGCGAGACGATTGAATCTAAGGCTGCGCCGCGGCGAGTCTCGTCGTTAAAGGTGCTCTTGGCGGGGGGTAGCCAAGCGTCTAGCTTCGTGTAGGTTGGCCAGTCAAAGTTATAGAGGTTGAACACCGGAGACACCGACAGCAAGTCCAGGTGAGCCTCGTAGAAGGCGTCGATAGTACCGACATCGCGCCAGTAGTCACGGTCGCGATCGGTAGCGCCTGGAACTTCGTTTTCAATGAAGTCATAGCAGTTCACCCCGCCATGCTCTACAAAGTAGGGCACCAGATCCCCGCCCATATCGTGCTTTGACTCTTCGTTCTTGGCATCTTCTTCCAAAGCAGCTACCAAGTCTTTAGTAGTGAAAACGTAGTTACCCATCGACGCCAAGAACTTAGTGGGATCATCAGGCAGACCCTCGCAGGTATCGGGTTTTTCGATGAAGCGATTGATCGTTCCGTTGGTTTGGTCAATGACCCCAAAAGCACTGGAAAGCTCAATCGGTTGGCGAATCCCTGCCACGGTACAGGGCAGGCCGGACTTAATATGGTCGTCGACCATTTGAGAAAAGTCCATGCGATAGATATTGTCTGCCCCGATAATCAGGACGTAGTCGGGATTCTCATCGCGCACAATGTTTAGCGACTGGTAGACCGCATCTGCGCTGCCCAAATACCAATGCTTTCCGCGCCGCTGCTGGGCAGGCACTGGTGCTACATAGTTGCTCAGCAAATCTGACATCCGCCAGGTGGTAGCTAAGTGACGGTCCAGAGAGTGCGATTTATATTGGGTGAGGACTACCGAACGCAGATACCCGGAGTTCACCACGTTGGAAAGCGCGAAATCGATCAAACGATAAGTACCCCCAAAGGGAACTGCCGGTTTCGCTCTATCTAAAGTAAGGGGCATCAGGCGCTTGCCTTCGCCGCCAGCCAGAATCATTGCTAAAACATTTTTTTTACCCATGACGTCAGCATATGCCAACCCCTAGTGCTCGCGCGGGGATTTGAGCTCGATTAATTAAACGGTAATAGTCCGCTTACGAAGAATTTAAAAAATAATAGTTTCCCCCTGGCCGTTTTCTCTGAGTCCAGGGCAGAGGTATTCCTTAGGCGGGAATTTTCTGCAAGGAGGCACGAAGGTTTCCCGTTTCTGCCCCGCGCCTTCACGATTCTACTAACCTGGTAAATAGCAGCAAATTTAAAGGTCACCTAGGAAAGGATCCCCAAAATGCGTGTCGATTTGTTAAGCCGCGAGTACCCACCCCATGTTTATGGCGGAGCTGGCGTACACGTCACTGAGCTGGCAAAGGTGTTAGCGGAAAGAATTGAGGTGGGAGTGCATTGCTTCGACGGTCCGCGCCCCGATAACGGCGGAAAAATTCGGGTGCAAGGATACGACTATTGCCACAAACAGGATGGGGATAATGCCGCCCTGCGTACCTTGGGAATCGACTTACAGATGGCGCAGCATTGTGACCAGGCTGATCTGGTACATTCTCACACTTGGTATGCGAATATGGCCGGTCACTGGGCGAAGAAACTCTACGAAGTCCCGCATGTGGTGACCGCTCACTCCTTGGAGCCGCTGCGTCCTTGGAAACGCGAACAGTTGGGAGGCGGCTATAACCTCTCATCCTGGGCAGAAAAAACCGCTTACTTGGCAGCCGATGCGGTGGTGGGGGTCTCCCACGGGATGAAGGAAGATATTTTACGGGCTTACCCGCAGATAGATCCGGATAAAGTCCACGTTATCCATAATGGTTTGGATCTAACCGATTGGGCGCTGCCCACAGACCAGGAAGCGGTTGCCCAAACCCTAGCTAAATACGGGATTAACCCCGAGATACCGACTGTGGCTTTCGTAGGTCGGATAACCCGGCAAAAAGGACTGCCGCACTTCTTGCAGGCAATCAAACAGATTCCGGCAGATTCTCAGGTAGTACTCTGTGCGGGGGCACCGGATACCCCAGAGATTGAAAAAGAAGTTCGCAAGTTAGTCGACGAATTATCGGCAGAGCGTAGCGGAATTATCTGGATTGAAGAGATGCTCCCGCACGACCAGCTAGTAAACATCTTGTCGGCAGCGCATGTTTTTGTTACCCCCTCGATTTATGAACCGATGGGGATTGTGAACCTCGAGGCCGCCGCGATGGAGCTGCCGGTAGTGGGTACCGCTACCGGTGGGATTCCCGATTGCATTGCCGAGGGCGAAACCGGATATCTAGTGCCGATCGAACAGTTAACTGACGGCAGCGGTACCCCCACGAATCCTGAGAAATTCCATCGGGATATGGCCGAGCGGATCACTAAACTGATTGAAGATCCCGAGCTGGCCAAGAAAATGGGCAAAGCCGGACGTGAACGGGTGGAAGAAAAATTCTCCTGGCAGACAGTCGCCGATAAAACGGTGGAACTATACCGCTCCCTCTTGTAGGAGTAGTGCGCGGCTAGAAGTCTGATAGCTGCGGCGGGGGCGAGCACTTTGGGGAAGATGCTCGCCCCCGCCACTTATCTGCAGTCACACTGGTTAAGATGGGACATATGGATACTCTGCTCCGATTAAAACACGTCAGTTTCATGCGTGGAGGAAACCCGATCCTTCAGGACGTTTCCTTCAAAACCAAACTGGGCGAGAACTGGGTAATCCTGGGTCCCAATGGGGCAGGGAAAACCACTCTGGTATCGATCCTGGCTGCGCGTAGTTATCCCTCCAGTGGGAAAGCTAAAATTTTAGGGGAACGGCTAGGGGCAGTACCGGTACAAGAATTACATGAACGGGTGGGGCTGTGTTCAACTGCGGCGCTGCGGGTAATCCCGCGCTCGCAAACCGTGAAGGCACTAATCCTTTCGGCCGCTTATGGCACTATGGTGCGCGGACGGGATCAAGATTTTGAAGATATCGACTATCAGCGCCGCGAAAACCTAATGGAATTATTCGGGGTAGCAGCTCTCCAAGACCGCAGCTTAGCTACGATCTCCGATGGGGAACGCCAACGGGTCTTGATTGCCCGTGCCCTGATGGCTGACCCGGAAATCTTGCTTTTGGATGAACCGGTAGCGGGGGTGGACCTGCAGGCTCGCGAACTTTTGCTTTCCGCCCTCGACGAGCTCAGCTCGGATCCGAAGTCACCACAAATCGTGATGGTCACCCACCATTTAGAAGAAATACCGGTATCTTTTAACCGCGCCGCCCTGATGAAGGAAGGTAAAATCATGGTTAGCGGCGAAATCGATCACGTGTTGACCAGTGAAAACCTCTCAGAGGCATTCAGCTTGCCGCTCAAATGTGGACGCAGCGGCGATGGACGTTGGTGGGCACACGCCCGCTAACTAGCCAATCTGGATCAAATAACTTAACCCCTAAATACCGGCAGACAGTAAGGAATATCGTGGACTCAGCGCAAGAGGACGTACTACAAAAGATTGCGGAACTAGGGGTACAGTTTATTCGCCTCTGGTTTACCGATGTGTCTGGTTCCCTAAAATCAGTGGCGATTGACCCCGCGGAACTTGAGGATGCTTTCAACGAGGGTATCGGGTTCGATGGTTCCGCAATTGAAGGCTTTACTCGCGTCTACGAATCTGACATGTTGCTGCGTCCCGATGCTTCTACTTTTCAAATTTTACCGTGGCGGGGCGAGGATGCCGAAGTCGGGCGGATGTTTTGCGATGTCTATACCCCGGATCTGCAGCCTGCCCGTTCCGATCCCCGCCGGGTACTAGAGCGGCAGCTAGAACACGCCGCGAATCTCGGTTTTACCTTTAATATTCACCCGGAAATCGAGTTTTACCTGCTAGAGCCGCCAACCTCTTTAGATGAACCGCTGCGTCCTATTGACAATGCCTCCTATTTCGATCATGTGCCTAACGGGGGAGACAACTCTTTTCGCCGCCGGGCAGTGGCGATGCTGGAAGAAATGGGAATCTCGGTCGAGTTTTCGCACCACGAAAACGGGCCAGGACAAAACGAAATTGATTTGCGTGCCGCCGATGCCCTGACCGGATCCGATAACATTATGACTTTCCGGATCCTGATTGAAGAGATCGCGATGCAAGATCATATGGTGGCCACCTTTATGCCCAAGCCCATCGCGGGCGAGGCCGGCAGTGGAATGCACACCCATATGTCACTTTTCGAGGGCGAGCATAACGCCTTTTACGATGGTGCCAGCGATATTTATCAGCTCTCTGCTACCGGGCAAGCGTTTACCGCCGGTTTGCTCGCCCACGCGCGTGAATACTCGGCAGTAGTAAACCAGCACGTCAACTCCTATAAACGGCTTTGGGGAGGCTCGGAGGCGCCCTCCTATATTTGTTGGGGACACAACAACCGTTCCGCGCTGGTGCGGGTGCCACTTTATAAACCAGAAAAAGCCGGCGATGCCCGCATCGAATATCGCGGCACGGATCCGGCCGCTAATCCTTATTTAGCCTATGCGGCGCTGCTGGCCGCGGGGCTAGATGGGATTGAGAAAGAAATGAAGCTCCCCCTGGAAACCGAAGATGATGTCTGGCGCCTGTCGGATAAGGAGCGGCGCGCCCAAGGGATCCCCGCCCTACCGCTAACTTTGGAAGAGGCCCTATCGGAACTGCGCCAATCCGAGTTTATGGCCCAGGTATTGGGGGAGGAAGTTTTCGCCTATGTACTGCGCAATAAAGAGCGGGAATGGCGCGAATATTCGGCGCAAATTACCCGGGGAGAACTCGCAAAGTTTTTGCGAGTATAGCTATGGCTAGACAAGTTACTCTCGCTTCGCGCCTGCGCTCTAGCGGGGTTACCGAAGTTGCGCGCGCTGAAAGCTGGGTAAGTAGCCCGGTCTTTTCCCCGCTAATAGAAAATGAGGATTTTTGGCGGGAGCTATCGGCTTCTGCCCACCCTGACCAGGTATTACTGTGTTTAACCAACCTTTTAGAGACCGGGGAGGATACCGGGAAATATTTGGCCGAAAATCCTCGTCAGCGCGCCCTGGTGATAGCTATTTGCGGGGTTTCTCGTTTTGCCGGTGATTACCTGGTATCTCACCCCCAGATCCTCTCCAATCTGCAGGCCGGAGAGCAAGATAGCTACTGGGACGGCAGCCGCTACCTAGTTGCGCAAGAACTAGACCTAGTGAACCGTTATCGCCAGCAGGTACGTCAAGAAATATTACAGACTCTTGACGCCCAACAAATCCGAGCGAATACCTGGGTGTCGCCGCAGCGCGACCTTAATGATCTGCGTCGCGCCTACCGCTCCCAGCTACTGCAAATAATTGCCGAGGACGCCTCCCATCCCGATCCCTTAGCTTTCTTCTCCGTGGTAGCCGGCAAACTTAGCGCCCTCACCGATGCTACTTTAGAAGGCGCCCTCGCCTTGGCACGCGCAAAATATGATCCGGCAGGCGAGGTCGATTTTGCGGTGATTGCCTTGGGGAAAACGGGAGCCGAAGAACTTAACTATCACAGTGACATTGACCTGATCTACGTGGCCGAGCCCGCCGAAAACAGCAGACTCAGTGAGGACGAGGCTCTGGAAGTGGCTTCCCGCTTAGCGATCGGGATTTCGGCGGCCTGCTGCGGGCCGGGAATCGAGATGCCGCTGTGGCCTATCGATCTGGCTCTGCGCCCGGAGGGACAAGATGGAGCCACCTGTCGCACTGTAGCTGCTCACGCTAAGTACTACCAAAAATGGGCGAAAACTTGGGAGTTTCAGGCACTGTTAAAGGCGCGTCCCGCAGCCGGGTCTCCTCGGGTGGCCGATGCCTATATGCAGGCAGTATGGCCGCTAGTGTGGACAGCAGTCGAGCGGGAAGGATTCTTTACCGACACTCGATCAATGCGGATTCGGGTAGAAGAATCTATCCCCAGCCCTACCGCTGGTCGAGAACTAAAACTGGGACCCGGCGGTTTGCGGGATATAGAGTTCTCGGTGCAATTGCTACAAATGGTGCATGGACGTACCGATGAAAGCTTGCGAGTGCGTCCCACGCTGCAGGCGCTAGACGCGCTCGCCCAGGGCGGATATATTGGCCGGGACTCTGCCCGGCAACTGGCAGATGCCTACCGGTTCTTGCGGGTTGTCGAACACCGGATGCAAATGCAACGGATGTCACGTACCCATTTGTTCCCTCAGAATCGCGAAGATGAGCGCCGAGTGGGCAGGTCTCTGCGTCAAGAACGTTTTGGGAAGAGCGGGGAACTCACCAGCTATTGGGAAAAGCTAAAACTTCAAATCCGCGCGCTGCAACAAGATATTTTCTATCGCCCCTTGCTGCCGGCTACTGCGGGGCTGTCTAAAGCCGAGGCCGCCCTCAACCCACAGGCGGCAGCCGATCGCCTCCGGCTGGCCGGATACCGGGATACACGCGGAGCTCTGAGACATATTGCGGCTCTGACTTCCGGGGTTTCTCGGCGCAGCCAAATTCAGAGCCATATTCTGCCGGTACTGCTGGGCTGGCTGGCTGAAGGTCCTTCCCCCGATGCCGGCTTGCTGCGTTTTCGTCGCCTCTCGGAGTCGATTGGGAAATCCCATTGGTATATGGGACTGCTGCGGGATTCCTCCCGGGTTGCTCATCGCCTGTGTACCATTTTGTCGCTCAGCCCCTATATCGCCCAGCGTCTCGAACATGTTCCCGAAGCGGTGCAGTGGTTAGATGATGATGAAAAGCTAGCTACCCGCAGTTATGCTCAGCTATATGCCGAGATGGAGGCGCTATCGCGACGTCACCAGGACAGTTCAGCGGCGATAGATTTGATCCGCCAAACCCGGGGAAGGGAATTGCTGCGTTGTGCTTTGCGAGACGTGGTTAATCATTTAGATCCCATATCTACCCAGGCAGCCATTACCAAGATTAATGATGCGACCATTGCTGCTGCCAGCCAAGTAATCCTGCGCGAGCTGTCGGCTAAAGAGAAGAACCTTCCCCGAATTGCTCTAGTAGCGATGGGGCGCGGGGGAGGACGCGAATCTGCCTATGCCTCCGATGCCGACCTGTTAGTGGTACATTCTGCTTTAATAGATCCGCGTTGGAGCGCGCCCGGGACGGTTGAAACTATCCCGGCCCCGCGAACGGAAACCACTCCTGACGGTGCTACTTTGCGCGCGAACGCTAAACTGCCTGCCTCGGAGGCTTCCCGGATTGCGGTGCTGTTTGCGACGCGGCTGCAAGAAGAAATGAATCGGCCAGCAGCTGCCCCCAGTTTGAAAATAGACTACGGACTGCGTCCCGAGGGCGAGGACGGGGTGCTATCCCGTTCCTTAACGGCTTTGCGTGACTACTATGAACGTTGGGCCGAGCCTTGGGAGATGCAGGCGTTGCTGCGAGCGCGCGCCTTTTGTGGCGACCAGGAGCTAATAGCCCGTTTCACTAAAACTATTGATCCGATTCGTTATGAACGTCCGCTTGATGAGGGCGCTACCCGGCAAATACGCCTGCTTAAAGCTCGTATGGAAAATGAGCGAATTCCCGGAGGGCAGGATGCTTCGCTGCACGTAAAACTGGGGCCGGGAGGACTTAGTGATGTGGAGTGGGTTGCCCAATTGCTACAGCTGCAGGGAGCAGTTTCCTGTCCCCAGCTGCGGGTAACGGGGACTTTGGAAGCCTTAAAGGTAGCTGCCGAGCAAAGAATGCTATCGGATGCCGACCTAAAAGTCTTGACCGAGGCCTGGAAGTTGGCGTGTCGAATCCGCTGTGGAAATGTCTTGGTCACCAATCGCATGAGCGGTAATAAAATAGATTACCTGCCTACTGCTACCGCTCCTGCCTATGCCCTGGCACGGCTGCTGGGGTATGCTTCCGGCAAAGAGAATGATTTACGGGAAGACTATTTACGCCTGGCTCGCCGCGCTCGTGCGGTAATGGAGAGGGTCTTTTACAATTCTTAAAAAAGGAATGGGAAGAAAGAGGAGAAGATGAAACTGGTTTTAATGCGGCACGGGCAAACTAGCGCGAATATTACTGGAGCCCTGGATACCGCTGAGCCGGGTTCTCCGCTCAATGCCGAGGGAGAGCAGCAGGTAGAAGCGGCGGTAAAAACTTGGGAAGAGCTGTCCTTGCCGGTTCCACAGCTGATTGTGACCTCGAATTTGATTCGCACCCACCAAACTGCTCGACCGTTAGAAGAACGATTCGGCCTTACCCGGATACAAAACGGCGACGCCAATGAAGTACAGGCGGGAAAGTTAGAAATGGCCAGTGACCTGGCCTCGGTAGAGCAATATGTGCGCACTATCGGATCCTGGATGCAGGGAGATACCCAGGTGAGGATGGAAGGCGGGGAGAGCGGAGCGGAAACCTTGGCGCGTTTTAACCGCGTGGTTGCCCAAGCTGCCGAGGAAGTAGGCCCCGATGGCTGCGCGGTGATTGTGGCTCATGGCGCGATTATCCGCTACTGGTCCTTTATGAGCACCCCGGAGATTACTTTTGCGCTGGCAGCGACGAAACCAGTTACCAATGCCTCGCTATCGGTTTTCGAGGGCGAGCCCGGAAAATTTTCCGCCCGCATCTGGTCTTCGCGTCCGGTAGAGGATTGGGAAGTTGACGAAAGCGTAACTGAACTACGCCCCTCGAAAGCCCTCCTGGATAAAGTACTCGGCACTCCTAAAAAAGCCTAGTAAGTGACTAATAAAGTACCGAAGCAGCTTTAGTAGTGGACGGAGAGAACCGCTATCCCCAGGTTTTGCGGCGCTTACTTTCCGCGCAGCATCCGACGATTAATCTTCGCCTTGTTGGGATCGACTCCCCCCGGGAGACGATAGGCTTTATTTTGTAAAGACTGGAGCCGCTGTCCCACAATCGGAACCTCGTCCTTACTGATCTCTTTCTTTAAGTGATTAATGGTCTTAAGGAGTTTGGAGATCGGAACCTGATTTTTCTCTTGTCCTGACTGGATCTTATGAATAGGTACCGAGGGTGCCACCCGATGACATTTGCGTTCTTGCTCATTTAACAGCTCACCAGCCCGCGAGGAGGGGCCTTCGGAGATTAGGACAATCCCCGGCCGACCTACCAGACGGTACACCAGGTCTTGTTTGCGGTTAAACGCTACTGGTTCTTCTTCGACAATCCAACCGCGTTTAATGGAACGCAAGATTGCGTACACATTGCCTTTAACTCCCTCTAGCTGCTTATACATGGCTTTATTAGCCAGACGAGTAAGCAGGGTAGTAGCTAGCAGCATCCCCACCGAGGCCGCAATTATGATGTAGAAGATGGTGCGTCCTACGCTAATCGAGGCGAGTAGGCAGAGTATTAGCACTATCACGGGAACTGCCAAGACGATGGCGAGCATCGCCCAACCGATCCACGGATAGGTACGTTTGGTTACGCGGTAGACATCCGCGAAGTTGTTCCACCAGTGCTTCTTTTTCTGCGGGTTATTTTGTGTAGCCATGATGTTCTAAGCCTATCGAAAAAATGCGCAAATCGTACATTGCACGGTTATCCCCAAGATAAAGCCGAGAAAAATAGCGCTGTCAGCTGTGGATAAAGGAGTGACATATAAACGGGAAAACACTTTAGTGGATATATGGAAACGAAACATGCCTTAAAAATTGCGGATGGCTCCCAGCGAAGCCGGCAAAAAAATATCGTGGACGCAACAGGTAGCAACTGGATAGCAATGGCAGTTGATGCGGAGCAAGTAGCGGTGTTACAGCTGATAGTGCCGCAGGGAAAAACTACTTTTCCCTGTCCTCACTTGATAGCGGATGAACAGGGAAAAAACTGGCTCCTGCGTCCCGATAGTCCCCAAAGTAGCTTAGGGGGTAAAAAATATCTTCCCCCCGGAAGACTAATTAGCGGTAGGGGAGATGATGCGCTCTCTCCGCCGGGTAGGCTGATAAAAAATACCGGACTTCGGATCGCGAATCCTCCTCGAAAGCAGGGCGGTGGCAGCGTCAACAGCCCGGGGAAGATCGGGGTTTCCGCGTTGAAGGCGGGGAAAATGTTGGCTCCGCAGCTAGATATGACTGCGATGCGCAGCCCCGGAGCCAACTCGAAGCTCAAAAACCCATTGCTTAAGCCGGCGGGTACACCCCCAGCAGCTGCCCTAGTCGGGAGGGGTGGTTCTCCCCGAAAGCCTCCGTTTACAGAGGTTCGGGCGGCAGCTCCGCCCTCAGCGTTTGCCCCAAAGTTAGAGCCGGGGAAAGCAGCCTCTTCCTCCAGACCGGAGCGCGCGGCTCCCGCGCCCGCAGGTAATGCTACTTCTGCCAGCGAAACCTATCTGGTCAAACCCGTCTGGGCCAGGTTAAAAGCAAAGGCTAGCAATAGGGCAGACCCACCGGAGCAGGACGGCCTGGAAGATATTGAGATTCTCACCGAGCCTGCTCCGGCCTGGAAAGTGTGGCTTCGTCGTATGCTACCAGCAGCTTCCGTAGTTTTACTTGCCCTAGGTTCTTGGCAACTAGCGGTTGGGTACTAACCCCCGGCATGCGGATCAGCTATTTTAGATCGTGAAGCTGGTAGCGTCCTCCCGTGCCTAGGAGGCGCTACCAGATTCACGGATAATCAATACGCCGGGATCTCAGTCACGCCGCAGGTAATAAAATCTCGCTACTTATTGCTATCTGGAGCAGTCTCAGTAGAGACATCCTCCTGGGCAGGGGCAGTATCCGCGGCCTCGGTTTCCTGATCGGAAGAGGTATCCTCCACGCTGTCCCAAGGAACCGGGTTACCCTCGGCATCTTTATAGGTTTCTTCCGCCTCGTCCCAATAGACGGGGTTGCCCTGCTTATCTAGATAAGTTTGGGAAGAATAATCATAGTCGATGGGATTACCTTCGGTGTCGGTGCGTCGATACCATTCAGTCAGTTCGGGGGCAGTGGAATCAAAATCTGCACCCGCTCCCTCTCCTTCTTTCGTGGGAACCACTACGATCTTGAAGTCATCCCCGTAACTCTTTAGCCCGCCTACTACAGCTTTAGATAGCGCTGAACGTTCAAAATTGCGTCTAATAGTGAAAGGATCTCGCGATAGATCTCGTAAGAGGGCGACAATCATGGTCGCCACAATAATTGCGAATGGCAAGGAAGTCACGATAATCAAGTTTTGCATTCCTTGCAGGGCGTCTTGGCCGCCAACTAGCATCCCGACTACCGCGATACCGGCCAGGCATAGCCCCCAGAAAATCGTGATTTTACGATCCGGAACCGGTTTGCCCTGCTGAGACAGCGAACCCATTACCACCGAGGCAGAATCCGCGGAGGTAATGAAGAAAATAGCCAGGCAGAACATCGCGATTACCGAAGTTATCTTAGTGAGCGGCAAATTCCCGAGGAGGGCGAATAGCATCACTTCGGCTCCGTCGTCTAAGGGCATATCTGTTCCATTGATCTGCATGTACATGGTGGTTCCCCCGTAGATACAGAAGGAAATCAGACACACCAGGGTGGGAGCAATCAATACTCCGGTTACAAACTGACGCAAAGTCCGGCCACGCGAGATTCGCGCAATGAATAACCCTACGAAAGGCGACCAGGAAATCCACCATGCCCAGTAGAATACCGTCCAGGTAGAAACAAAGTGACCAGCCTCCGGTCCATAGGAGGGAGAAGTGGATAGTAATCCAAACAAGTCGGATAGGTAGTTCATCAAAGTGGAAGGCACCAGGTTTAAGATGAACACGGTCGGGCCGGCAAAGAAGATAAACGCCATGAGGCAAAAGGCTAGCCCCATGTTGATATTGGAGAGCAACCGAATTCCGCGCGAGATTCCCGAGACTGCTGAAGCGATGAAGGCTGCAGTTAGCACGGAAATAATTGCAAACAGACCGGCATTACCGATTCTTCCGATTCCGGTTACTAGCTCGGCGCCGCGGGCAATCTGCAACGCTCCCATCCCTAGGGAAGCGCAGGTGCCAAACAGGGTGGTGGTAATCGCCAACATGTCGATTATTTTTCCAATCCCACCTTGGGCAAATTTGTGTCCCAAGAGGGGCACAAAAATAGAGGAAATCAAAGGAACTCGTCCCCGCCGGTAGGTTCCATAGGCGATCGCGCAGCCTACCAGGGCATAGATCGCCCAAGCGTTTAGTCCCCAATGCAGCATAGTTTGCGACATGGCGTCATTTAATGCTTGATAGGTGCCTGGTTTAGCGCTGGAATGAGGGGCGGGGTTCGTAAAATAAATCATCGGCTCATAGGGGCCGAAGAACAGCAGCCCGATCCCCATGCCGGCGCTAAACATCATGGCAATCCAGGAGCCATAGGAATATTCAGGTTCTTCGTTATCGCGTCCCAAGGGGATGTTGCCATAGCGTGAAAGCCCTATGAACAGCATAAATAATAAAATAATGGCGGCTAGGATAGAGAATAACCAGCCGGTATTGTCTACCACCCACTGCAAAACCACTTCAGATACGCTGCGTAGGGAATCGGTAGAAATAAGACCCCATAGAATAAAACCGAGCACTAAGGTGCCGGTGCACAAGAACACCACTTTATCGGTGCGGTACTTGATGATCTGCTCGTCAATTGCGATCCCGCGAACTAGTCCCGGGTGCATACCGTGAGGATAGGGAACCTTGTGCAACAGATTTTGGGTTTGCTCCCGGGCGATCTGGGTTCCGCGTTTCCAGGCACTCGGGTGAGAATCATTGGGAGTTTGTGCGACAGTAACGTTCGCAGGCTCTGCTGGGGAAGTAGTAGCTACTTTCTTTGAAGCCGGATGATGACCAAGCGTATTGCGTAAACGCTCGGTTCTTGAGGTTAACCGGTGAACTCGTTCGTGGTCGGACCGTTCTAACTGGGAAATCCGGCGATCATATTTTTCTAGTAACTGGCGCAGTTCTTCACCCCGGCCGGGATGCTTTTCCTGCGGATGTCGAAGGCGATGTGGCTGTTTTTCTTTGGGCTGTCTTACGTTATCTTGATTATTTTTCGTCATACTTAGCTATATTCGTTATCTGAGATTAAATGGCCGTCGTTGCTACCGCATCATGCGGCTAATTACCTTACTTAGTGTGCTGGCCGGCAGCTTTTAAGCCCGCCACCAAAGATGTGCGAATTTCCTCCATCGTGTTGGTGACCCCGGTGGGATTAGAGGGCAACATCAGGGTCTGGGTATTCGAATACTTTGCCACCTCGGCCAGGGTATCAAAATACTGGGTCATCAAGAGAATCTGTTGTGCCTGGTCGCCAATACCTGCATCCCGCAACGATTCGTATTGCTCTACTAGTCCTTCCACAATGGCGCGCCTTTGTAGAGCGATACCTTCACCCTGAAGGCGTTTGGATTCAGCGTCTGCTTCCGCCTGTTTAACTAGCTTAATCTTATCGGCTTCTGCTAGCTGGATAGCCGCTTCCCGTTCACGCTGAGCAGCGTTAATAGAGTTCATCGAATCTCGAACCCGCTTATCGGGGTTAATATCGGTTACCAGCGAGTTCACGATCCGGAAACCGTAGCGTGCCATCTGCTCTCCCAAAGAAATCTCGATCTCTTGGGCAATAGTGTCTTTGGAAGAGAAAGCTTCATCCAGGTTCAATTGGGATAGGGAAGAGCGGACTCGGTCGAACACATAGGAAGTAATCTGCTGGGCGGGGTTAGACAGGGAATAGAAAGAGGCTGCCGAATCTTGTACTTGGAATTGTACCGAAACCGGGATCGCTACGAACACATTATCTTTAGTTTTGGTTTCTACTACCAGATCGAGTTGTTGAATCCGGCGTTCTACAATCTTGGCAATCCGGTCAATAACTGGGATCTTAATATTGAGGCCGGGAGTACACACCCGCCGATACTTTCCGAAACGTTCGATGATCGCTTCCGTTTGCTGTTTCACGATGAAAATCGCGGAGTATAAGAAATATCCGATTAATACCAGCAGCAGTATAGAAACCAGCATGCTACTACCTAAAATCCCGGTCATTGGTAACTCCTCCTAAGGATCGTCCTGGCTTTGTAGACAGTTAGAGAATATCAATCCTGTTTCTGGTCTGCGCTTTGAAAAAATAAAAATTCTTTTCATCTGGGGTTTCTTACTGTGGGAAAGAGTTTTCAAAACCTTAATTCCCAGTTCGCAGTAGTTGTGAGCAGACCCACGCATAGCCAGTTTGGTAAAACCTAGGTCTTTATAGATATACTTTCATACGCAACGCGGATGTAGCTCAGTTGGTAGAGCATCACCTTGCCAAGGTGAGGGTCGCGAGTTCGAGTCTCGTCATCCGCTCGATTTAGAGGGCGTCGCCAAGCGCGACGCTCTTTGATTATGGTGGGTTGGTCGAGTGGTTAGGCAGCGGCCTGCAAAGCCGTGTACACGGGTTCGAATCCCGTACCCACCTCGGGCGATTGGCGCAGCTGGTTAGCGCGTTTCCTTGACACGGAAGAGGTCGCTGGTTCGAGTCCAGTATCGCCCACCAACGCCGCTCCAGTTACGGGGCGGCTTTTATTTTTCTGTAGTCTCGCCGCTAAACCCCGCGTAGCTTTGCTTGTAGCTGCGGGGGAAGGGTCTTGAGGATCTCTTTTGGCATTGCTGCCGAAAACGGATTTTTTGCCTCATAGCTGCAAAGCGTGCACAGCTCGCCCTCTGCAGCCGGATGCGGGTTACGACAGCGTTGGCATTCGCTCATTTCCTGAGAGTTTTCCTTGCTTTTTAAAACGCTGAAAATCTCGAGGGAACGCTGGCTGGCTATCTCCGAGTCAGAATGTTCGGGGCAGTAACGGACTGCCATGCGGCAAGTTGGGCAAAGCTGATGCCAATTGCTGCCGGCTGCCGATAGATCGAAACCTTTATTGTCGGGGCACAGACGGATCTGAGAACGGCAAGCGTTGCAGCGCAGTACGTGGATGGCATCCACGCGGTCTATCTGAGGTAGGAGCTTGTCGGTAGCGGTAGTTTCCGCTGGGGAATCCGGTGATAGGGGACGGTTAATATCCTCCGCGGTGGCAACTACGCAGGCGGCTACTCTATTTTCGATGCGTTGACCCTGAGCGAGCAGATGGTAAGCCTGGAAGGTACGAACCGCGTGGGAAGCACCGAGATCTAACGGAGAACCATTTGAGAGCGGCAGCAAGAGGCGACGGGGCAGCGGTACTGAATCTAAGCTGACGGTCCGGGGATGGCGGGCAGCTTTTTTAGGCGGTTGATAGCCAGCTATTAAGGTACCGAGTCGCGCTCTGGCAGCTGCCAATTTTTTATCTAGGCTGCCAGCGCACTGAGCGCACCCTAAAATCTGCAGGCACTGGACCTCACTAGCTAACAGTTGCGCCGCCAAATCGGCATTGAAGCTTTCACCTAAGCATCCCTGCCAGGTAAGGAGGGCGTCCTTCTTACTCACGTTGACGTCCGGGAGAGACTCACACCTAATAACTAGGGTGTTTATGGGGTCTTGCGCGCTAACCCAACGCAATAACGACGGGAAGTTAGTAGGAAGCAAAATTTACTGTCCTAAATTTGTGGGCGGCGAGTTAGGGGTACGGAAACCGGGCCAGAAAAATCTTCTTTCTGGGGAGGACGCAGTTTGGGGGCGATCTGCAGCTCATACCCGGCAGTAAGGAGCTCCTGCTCCCATTGTGAAAGCGTCTGTCCAGTAAGAACCAGGATGGTGCGGAGCCATTGGGTTTTTGCTAATTTTTCGCCCTCCAGACAGAAATCGGGTGCCCAAGTCAACAGGTGTTCTCCACTAAATCCACACAGCACGCCCAGAGTTTGGCGCCCTCGTTCCTGTTTCCCCTCCGCAAAATCATCCGCGGCGTTTAATAGGCATTTGCTTACAAAGTCCATCTCCAGCCCGATATGGTCATCAGGTTCTTGGCCTAGATGGGGAGCCTGAAAACCCATGGCACCATAGTAGCGGCGAACCTCCACGGTTTCTTGGTCAAATACCAAAGCATCATCACAGCGATGTACCGATTCAAAGGGAGGTAGCTGGGCGCTACCGGTAATTCCATACAGATTATTCTGATCTGACCAGAGGGTATAAATGTCCTCTTCACTAAGTTCGCAGGGTAGCTCGGTACCTAGTTCTGCCAGAGCTTGAGCGCCCTTAGGGGTCAGCGGCAGGGGCCACTGAGCGGTCATTGCTAGAAAATCTTTGACCACGCCCTCATCGGGAGGATTTAGGTGTAGGGCACCCAGGACACAAAAAGCAGCAGCGTAAGAATCTAGTACCTTTGGCTCCATAGCTTTAATGCTATCCCAATAAGGTATTGATACCCGCGCGAACCAATCCTTCGTAGTGGAGCCCGCGCCCTATCATCTCGGTCACAAAGGCCAGGAGGAAGGTCACCCACAGAGTGATAACCAAGGAACGCGTGGGGTAAGCAGTATCCGAAATATAGTTGCGCAGTACCAGCGCTACCAGCAAAATCGTAATCACCAGTAGCAGCAACCGGATCAAAAGATAGCCATGAGCGGTCATATTTTGTGCCACTTGGCGTTCGATGGGGCTACCTAGTCCTAGTTGGGTCATAAAGAACGCGTAGGACATCAAGATAATTAGGCCAGCAGAGGCGGCAATCCCGGTGGTGATCCGCATAGAGCGCTTGGTTAGTTCGATTAAGCCCTCTGGAAGTTTTCCAGGCGGGAAGAGGCCGCGTCGCAAGGCAGCTTTAAAGCCTTTGCTATTCGCATCCGAGTTTTTGTCGCTGGCACCCCTTTGCTTCATCCGCCAAGTGGTTAGCAGAGCTATCGCCACTGCTAGGGAGCCCGTGAAGAAAGCAGAACAGAAGAAGCTGACCCAAACAAACCAGGTGTTCCAGGCCGGAACGGTGCCGGTAAAGTAGTAAACCCCGCACATCGATATCACTAGGCACAGCCCCGCTAGGGCAGTAAGTGCTGCGAAAATGTCCCTGGTGGTGCGGCTGAAGCGGTTAAACCACTGGGTTAGCGCAAAAATCAGTCCGAACAGGGCGTAGAGCACCCCCGAGATTAGTTCGCGCGATAACCAGGATGATCCCAGATGCAACAGGGTAAACGGTGCGTGGAAGGGGTCGTTTAGATGGAAAAACGCGGCAAAGAATCCCAGAATTAGCAGCGGCCCGGCTGCATACAACCCCGCGTTGGTCAGGCTGTCGATGGCAGACTGTTTAACGCCTGCCCGCCGACCAATCAGCTGGATGATTCCTAGAATCCAAAATGCCCCTACTGACATTTGAGCGACAGTAGTAAAGATAATCATGGGCAGTTCGCCGATATGCATGATGCTCCTTAACCTAGCGGGTGAATAAGATGTTCAGTGTTTAAATCTCTTTGGGACTTTGGATAATTCCGCTGCCTTTATCCCAGTCTTGGGCATCACGGTGCGGCTTGATTACCAGGTGTGGCTGGGTGATGGACGGATCCGGGAGCGGGGCGATTCCAGCCTCTTGTCCGAACTCCTTACGCAGTTCCTCAATGGGTCCCCAACCAAGAGCGCGGGTAGGACAGGCATCGACACAGGCCGGATTCTGTCCCTGGCTGCGATAGTCGTAGCACAAATCGCATTTGGACATGTGGCCACTGCGGGCATCCAATTGCGGAGCGCCGTAGGGGCAAGCCCACTGGCAGTAGCGACAGCCTACGCACTTAGATTGGTCAACATAGACCGTGCCATCTTCGCGTTGGGTCATAGCGGTAGTCGGGCACACCTGCACACAAACCGGGTTCTCACAGTGGTTACACGCGATCGAAGTGTAGTAGCTAAAAACATTGTGGCGGAAAGTTCCGTCAGTTTCATTTACTTTCCAAGAACCACCGGTGTATTCAATTACCCGTCTCCAGGTCATACCTACCGGCAAATCATGCTTATCTTTACAAGCGATTTGGCAGGCCTTACAACCGTTACAAAGGTTCTGATTAAAAACAAACCCATAGTTGGCGCCCTTTTTCGTTAAAGGCTCCGTTAAAGTGTTGTTCCTGCTGGGAGTAGGAATCGCATCGTCGGCCATCGCGTCCTCCTTGCAAAGACTGTGGTAAATACGAGTGGCAGCCCCACTTGCTGCCCCTTTTTAATGTTATATTCTGCTGGTTTATTTCACAGATAATGCGAAATGGTTTTAGTCTTTTAGGGAAATAAATATTTACTCTATTTACCCGGTTACTACAAAAAATATTTCTTATTGATCAGGTTCTGTTAATTTATTTGGAATCTTCCTCGCTTAGGGAGCCGGCATTTTTTAACACCTCCCCGGATTGGCTAGCTGACTGTGCCCACGCCTCAATTTCTTCTTGAATGGTCTCGCGGATCATCTGTTTGGGGCTATAGCTGGAAAGGTTGAGATTCCGCAAAACTTTTAGGTTTTCTAGATCCTCGGGAGTAAGCCCCGCAAAATCTCCGGAAGTTTCTTGCCGCAGCTTTGCTGACCAACCTCGGAAACTGGTAAGCACTTTGCGCAGCGCAGTTAACCCCTGTGCCACGTTCTTCGGTCCCAAAACCAGGGCAGCAATCACCGCCAGCACCAAGAATTCGCTGCCACTGATTCCGAACATTGTCTCTTACCTCTTACCTAGAAATATCCCCGCTAGCTATGCCTTCACTACCTGCGCCAAAATGGTGTGAACCCCCATACCCTTAGCGATTGGAGTTGGATGCAGAGGGGTTAAGGTGTTAACCGAACCGGCAACATCCACCGGTTTCTTCGGATTGGCTCCCGCGGGGGGAGCAACCTCCGATGCCGGCCTGGGATCGTACCAGGCGCCCTGGGGTACAGAAATGGTCCCCGGAACAATCCTGGTAGTTACTTTGGCGGGCAGGCGCAAAGTACCACGTTCGTTGTAGATGAACACTAAGTCATCATTCTTGATTCCGCGTTCCTCCGCATCTTTCGGATTCATCCACACGGTCTGGATGTGAGCTTCTTTGAGCCAATCCACGTTTCCGTAACTGGAGTGAGTACGAGCTTTGAAGTGATGGCCGATTACCTGCAGCGGATACTTCTTATTCTTGGCCGCGTCCTCAGCGCCTTCCCAAGTAGCTAGGTGGGCGGGGATGGGGCAGAGTTCGTCACCGTCTAGACGAGGACGGAAATCTCCGAAGGTCCACTTCTTTGCCATATTTTCCAGACGCTGGGAATAAATCTCAATCTTGCCACTGGGGGTAGATAGCGGATTCGCTACCGGGTCTTTCCGGAAATCTTCCAAGGGGATACTAGAGCCCGCGTTGCGGCGAACGATCCCGACTTTCTTCCACTCTTCATAAGTAGGCAGGGTGGGATCTTCCTCGCGACCAGTTTCGACAACTTCTTTAAGCCATTGCTCCCGGGTTTTACCCCCGGTGAACTTGTCCTTAACCCCCAGGCGATCGGCTAGCTCAGTGCAAATATCAAAAATAGATTTGCATTCATATAGTGGTTTGATAGCTTGCTGAGACACAATTCCGTAAGCCATCGGGGTAGCGTTTTCGCCGTGATGGTAATCAGATTCCTCCGAAGTGGAAGTACCAGGTAGCAGATAATCGGAGTAACGGGCACTGACCGTATGCATAATGTCGCAGGTGACGATCAGTTCGCACTTAGTATCATCCTGTAGGATCTCTACCGACTTATTATTGTCGCCGGTTTGGTTCACGGTGGAGTTCGAGCCATAGGCAAAGACCGCTTTGATAGGCACCTCCAACTTGGTGTTGGTGGGATTGCCGGCCTCGTCTACCGGAACTTTCAGGGCACGCACTCCTGGTTCCGGTTTGACTCCCACCCCGGCGTTGAAAGTATCCATCTTGGGGCCGTGGTCAATAGCATCCAACCAGCTGAAAACGGAGATAATCTTTTCCGAAGGGTTCGCGACCTCGGTGTTGAAAGTCTGGGTAATAGGTAGGGATTGTCCGCCCTCACGCCCGCCGGTACCGCCGCCTTTAATGCCAATATTCCCGGTTACGCAAGCCAGTAGGAAGATCGCGCGGGCGATACCTTCCCCGTTGGCATGACGCTGCGGCCCCCAACCCTGGGTGATAGTACAGGGTTTGGCGGTAGCGATCTCGCGGGCAAGACGGCGAATATCCGAGGCGGGTACCCCGGTAACTCTAGCGGCCCACTCTGGGGTTTTAACCGTTTTATCTTTGCCTTTGCCCTTCAGGTACGCAAGATAGGACGCATTCTTAGGCGCGCCCTCGGGCATATGCGCCTCATCGAAACCTACACAGTATTTATCTAAGAAGGCTTGATCGTGGAGATTTTCTTCGACCATTACGTAAATTATGCCGGCGATGAGGGCGGCATCGGTGCCGGGGCGCAGCGCTACCCACTCGTCTCCGAGCGCTACCGAAGTTTCTGAATACCGCGGATCGATCACGATGGTTTTAACGCCCGATTTACGTTTAGTAGCCTGAGTTACGAAAGTTTGTCCCCCTCCTGACATCCGGGTCTCTAAGGGGTTGTTGCCAAACATTACCTGCAGCTTGGAGTTGGCGGCGTCGTCAAAGCTGTTACCAGCTACCCATTCTCCATAAAAATAGGGGTAAGCCTGGGTGATGTTAGTGGTGGAATAGTCAGAGTAGTGATCGAGGTAGCCCCCGTAAAGGGAAAGCATCCGCGCCATCGGACTGGCTTCGGGTGGCCAAGAACAAGCCATAGTAGAACCGAGAACCCCAGTGCCGTATTGAATGTAGAAACACTCGTTTCCATATTTGGCTTTAAGGGTCTTCATCTTTTCAGCAATTTCATCGAGGGCTTGCTTCCAGGAAATTTCCACCCACTGGCCTTCACCGCGCTTAGTGCCCGGCTTGCGCTTCATGGGCTTCTTTAAGCGATCGGGATTGTAAATCCGGTGCCTAATAGCGCGCCCCCGCGGGCAGGCTCGCACCTGTTGGCTGCCGAGCTCATCGTTGCCGGTGTTATCGGGCAATACTCGCACCACGCGGCCATCTTTCACCTGTAGACGTACTGGGCAACGGGAACCGCAGTTGACAGTGCAAGCTGACCAGACGGTTTTATCTACGTCAGTGCGTCCGGTGCCGTTAGCCACCAGCTTTCCGTTCTTATCGGGGGAATAGGGTGAGGGGGTAGAACAGGCTACCAATCCGGTAGTACTGCCAGCGATTGCTGACCATTTCAGGAAAGTACGTCGAGAAGGACGGATATTCGCCGGTTGCTTCGCTAGCATTATTTTCTCCTTGCCGCATCTGACTATTCCACCCACGTTGGTGAGCTCGCACTCATTGTATGCCCGGAAAGTCGAAAAACTGGGGATCTGAATTAACAAACTGTTTATCCTTAATTTCGAAGATAAACAGCCGAAAGCTCCGTATTTTAGGGGATGAAAGCCTTCTGGGGATGTAAGTCCTAGAGGGGAATTTTAGAGATATACGCAAGGGGTGGCTTCCTTTATTGCTCGGGATATACGAGGGAAAGCTCGAGTGGGTAGTTGGTTTAAGGCTCTGGGTGATTTTCAGGAGGGTGCCTGCGGGCGGGGTAGGCTGAGGACGTGGAAAAGTGGGTTGCGGTAGGCGGGGGAATCACTAGCTGTGTCCAAGAGTTCGGCGACCCGGGCGCCCCTTTAATGATTCATATTGAAGGTCATGGTGCCCAACTCATTTCGGTTCCGGAGAGTTACTGTCAGCGCTTAGCGCAAGCCGGTTTTCAGGTAATCAGGTTCGATAATCGGGATGTGGGACGATCCTCACGGGCACCTTTTCCTTACGATTTACGCGATATGGCGAATGATGTAGCCGCTTTGATTGCTAACTACGGATCGCCGGCGGTAGTTACCGGTCGCTCCATGGGTGGGGCGATAGCGCAGCTGTTAGCGCTAGAACACCCGGAAATGGTCGCCGGGTTAGGGCTGTTCTTTACCTACGCCAAGAGCGCCGCTTCCTCGGTAAATCCGATACGGCAGGCCCCTTATGGTTCCGCTAGCGAGTTTAAAAAATGGCATTTTCAGCAGATTAGTAAGATTGCGGGTTCCCAGTATCCTTGGGGTCAGCGGCAGTTAACAGCTCTGGTGGCAAGTTGCTGGAGGCGCGGTTTTAGCTGGGAAGGGTTAGAAAGACAGCGTCAGGCGATGGAGCGTACTCGGCCTTGGGCTAAGCGTCTTGAGGAGATAAAGGTGCCGGTTTCCATCGTGCACGGCGAAGAAGATCGGGTGATCCCGGTGTCTGCCGGAAAACAACTACACCGTCTGATTCCGCAATCGCGATTGCATCTGGTTCCGGGAATGGGGCATCAACAGCCTCCGCAGGCTGAGGAGCTGTTCATACGAGCAACACTCGAGGCCGCAGGAATACCCGCGGCCTCAAGTTAGCGTTTCAGTTATTTATCTAGGTGGAAACTAGCTTTAAGAAACCAGAAGGAAAACTCCGCTGGTTAGTAAGAATCCGGTTATTCCGAACACCGTGGACAGTACTGTCCAAGTTTTCAGACCATCTTTAACTGTGAGTCCTAAATATTTGGTAACGATCCAGAATCCAGAATCGTTGATATGGGATAGTCCCAGAGCTCCAAAACCAATGGCAATAGTTACCAATACAGTTTGCAGATCGGTGTAACCGGCTGCCGCAATAGGCTCCGCCAGTAACCCTGCGGTGGTCAAAATCGCTACCGTAGCTGAGCCTTGCGAGGCTCGTAGCGTCGCCGAGATTAGGAATCCAGCAAGAATAATCGGCATATTTAGGCTGATCAGGGCGTCAGAAAGTGCCTTTCCGATTCCCGATTCTACAAGTACATTCGCGAATACCCCACCCGCTCCAGTTACGAACACAATCACTGCCACATCGGGTAAGGCGGAATCCAAAACCGAGCCGCGCTTTTGCAGGCTCCAACCAAGTTTTTGCCCTACCACTAGATAGGCCACGATTACTCCCGTTAGTAACGCAATTGAGGATGAACCTAAGAATCCTAGCCACTGTTGGGCGGTAGAACCTTCCTTAAGTACGGTATTGCCCACGGTCCCCAGCATGATTTGCAAAATCGGTAGCAAAATCAGCAGCACCACGGTGCCGGCACCGATATTTTCGATGCGTTCTTTTACCGCTTCGACGCTTTCTTTAACTACTTTGCCGCTGGTTGAGCCGGCACCCTCGGTAACTTCGACCTCAATCGGCTGGTCAGCAGGAGACTCCATTAGGTCGATTCCCTCAACTTTGATCAGCTTGGCGGCGAAGAACCCAATCACTACGGTAACGGCGGTTAGGGGCAGCCCAACCAAGAGCATGGTTCCCACGTCGGCGTTGGTAATTCCGGCTGCTGCTACCGGACCGGGGTGAGGAGGTAGGGTGACGTGTACCGTCAACAGTGCCCCAGCTACTGGCAGTGCAATCTTTAAGGGATTGATTTTAGCTACCCTGGCAAATCCGAAGACAATGGGAGCCAAGATAATAAAACCAACATCAAAAAATACCGGGATTCCCAGTACGAACGCGGCGGCAGTAACCGCGGCGATCACCCGTTTTTGCCCCAGAACCTTGGTGAATTTACGTGCCAAAGCATCGGCTCCACCACCAACCTCAATCGTACGTCCCAGCATGGCACCTAGCCCGACGATAATCATCACCGAAGATAAGGTATTTCCCATCCCCTTTTGCAGTACCGGAACAATCTCGCCCACCGAGATTCCAGTTGCCAGCGCAGTACCAGCTGCTACTAAAAGCAAAGAAACAAAAGCAGAAAGCTGAATTTTAATAACCAGTAGCAGCAGGACGATAATCGCGCCCAGCGCTATTCCTAGCAAAGCTCCCGTACTCACTGTTGTTTCACCTCCGGCGCTACCACGTTAATTACCGAAGAGTCGTCCATCGCCCCCTGCCCTTTGGCGTAACCTAACAGGTATTCTTGTTCGGCGGCAGCGGCCACTGGCACCGCCATCCCCGCAGCCTTAGCTGCTGCAGTCACGATTCCCATATCTTTAACGAAAATATCCAGACGTGACTTTACTTCGGGGGATTCGCCACGCGAAGCTAAGATTGCTCGGGGACCGCGGTCACCTAACATGAAGGACTCGGCGGCTCCCGCCATTAGGGCTTCGAGAACAACTTCTTGATCCAAATCCAGCTGTCCGGCAAGCGCTAGCGCTTCGCCAGCTGCCGCAATATGAACTCCGCAAAGCAACTGGTTTACAGTTTTCATCGCCTGCCCTTTACCAGGGGCTTTCCCTACCCAAACCAGGGTGGAGGACATGGCATCCAGTACCGGTTTCGCAAAGTTATATTCTTCCTCAACTGCGCCTACCACTACTAATAGGTCGCCCTTGCCGGCGCGTGCCGGTCCCCCGGACACCGGGGCATCTATCAGACCAATTCCGTCTACCTTGAGCTGGGCGGCCACAGTTTCTACGGCTTCAATCCCAATAGTGGAAGTGAGCAGGAGACAAGAGCCGGTGCGCATTGCGCTGGCAATCCCGCCCTCGCCATAGAGCAAATCGTTTAGCTGCGCGCTGTTGCGTACCGCTACTAATACAATGTCAGTATCTTTTACCGCTTCCCGGGCTGAAGGGGCGGTGGCAATTCCCTCTTTGGCAGCCATTTCCATTTTTTCCGTGGCAATGTCATAGCCGGTGACGGTGAAGTCATTGTTGAGCCAGGAGCACATTTGGTAGCCCATCGCCCCGAGACCGATTACTGCAATTTTCATTATTTTCTCCTTTGAACGAAGTTCTTAAACCTTTAAATAAACCTTTTGTTAACGCGAAAGTTTGCGTACTACTTGTGCCAGAGACTCCTCGTCACCCACGTTCCCGGCAAAAACGATATAGGGGATTCCAGCGGCAGGCCCAGAAGATGCAGTCCAGAGGGAAACAATTCCCTCTAGCATGGGACCAATCACCAGCGCGCGGCGGATTCCTAGCCCCTTTGAAGCCGTATCTGAAGAGGTGATACCCCCCTTGGCGACTACGAAACGTGGGGGAGTAGCCCGCAAAATCTCTCTAGTAACTTTGACTACGGCTGCAGATACTTGCCGGGAAATCTCTAAAGAGGCGTCACCATCAACTCCGGTAACCAGTTTGCGGGAAGTCCTAACTATCACGTTTCCATTTTTGATTGCCGAGATAGCCTGGTCGGTTATTGCTTTCAGGTGCTTATCGCGGCGCTGAGGGTCGATGACCTGCTGCACTTCGATTTCCAGCTCAACGGGTTTTTCCTCCTCGCGCAGCCTAGTTAGCTGGCGGGTGGTTAAATCAACATGGGATCCCACAACGATTAGCCCCCCGGCAGCTAACTCGCGTTCGCCCCGGGCAGCGGCAATTTCTTCGCGGGTAAGCGGAGGATGTACTTCTTGACCGATGCGTGCACGTACGAAAGGCGGTCCTACCCGATAAACAAAGTTCTTCCCGCTGGCTTCTGCCTTAATCAGGGCGAGGGCGAGCTGACGTAAATCTTCTTCAGTTACGGTATCGGCTGCCAGGACTTGCCCGTTTTGTGTCTGCTCAAGTTGCTGGCTGATTCGAGCGAGGTTTTCTCGCAGACCTTGAAGTTTTAGTACCTCAACTTCTTCCGCTTTAACTTTGCCGGCGGTTTTTTCTGCTACCCAGCGGGGCAGGGAGGATTCGTGATATCCGAAGGTGGCATCTTTGGCGAATTCGGTTTCTCCTACGGGAACGAAACCCTCTTTTTTGGAACCGGCGTAGTGCACTCCGTCAACGGTTATTCGCCCGGCATCCCCGAATGCGGGAACCAGGATGATTCCATCTGCCGGGGCGGCTCCCGCTTTTTCCATTTCGTCCATTATGGTTTGTGGCTCTAAGGGGAAATGTCCACGCAAGGTAGAGTCCGATCGGGAAACAAATGCTAGTTCCGCCTGGCATTCTTTAGCAGCTGCAAGTGCAGAAGAAACTACTTCCCGGTTGACCTTTTCCGCATCAGCGGGGGAGAGAGAGCGGGAATTAGTCATCACATAAACCGCGGTCTTGCCGCTTTCAAACGCCCAAATGAAGTCTTCTACTTCCCAACGGGTGAGAATAGGTAAGTCACTGACTGACTGAGTGCCGGTGGGGTCGTCATCTAAAACCACGTAAATCCGGTGATCCCCAGCCTCTTTACGGGCAGCATTCACCTGCTGGGCGCTAGTTTGCGGGGTGTCGGGCATTCCTTTTAGTAGTTCGGAAAGTGATATGGCCATCTGCCTACTCCTTTGTAGTATTTAAATAGTCATCTGAGGTCTGATGTCTTTAAAAGATTAGCAAAGACGAAAGTCCCAGGGTAGGGAAACTTGAGTGATTTAGCTCACTATCGAGCTCTTAGGGTGCGTAAATCCTCGGCAGTTTGCGTCATATGTGCCCTCATAGCTTCTTTAGCTCCATCCACATCTGTGTTCTTAATTGCCTGGTAAATCCGGCGATGATGCGATTGGGCACGCATCGCCACCCGCTGATCCGCTGCGGTTGCCTGACGCGAACGTTCCAGCGCTACCTCCAGAGGCTGCATTAATGCGCTGATAAAGGGATTTCCACTGGCATTTTGAATCTGTTGGTGGAAGTTCAGGTCTGCGGTAACGACAGCGGAAACATCGCCTCGTTTCAAGGCTTGATCATATTTTTCTAGCTCACTTGCCATGTTTTCCAAATCTGCAGTTGAGCGCCTGGCGGCAGCTAGGCCGCTGGTACCCACCTCAATCATGCGGCGGATCTCCAGTAGGCTGACCCCTAAATCCAAGGGATCCTCGGTACGGGAAAGAAAGGCAGCTATGGTTCCCAAGTCCGTCCATTGCGCCAGGGGTAACACGAAAGTCCCGTTACCATGCACTACTTGTAGTACGTTGCGATCTTTGAGGACGCGTACCGCTTCGCGCAGGGTTAAGCGGGACACTCCCAGTATTTCGGCAAGCTGTGACTCAGGAGGAAGTGGGGTAGAAGTAGTGAACTCTCCGCTGGAAATACGCTCAAGGATGCCATTCATAGCGCGCATTGCTAAATCCTTGCTCAAGGCATTCTCCTAGCTCTTTAGGTTCGGATAATCCTAGCTTAGCGACTGTGCGTTTCACCTAGAAAAAACCCGCTAACCCTAGAATAGATAGCACAACCCGTCCGCTAAACCGCGTACATACACCCGCGAAACAGACAAAACTTCTTGCCGGGGGAGATAGAAAAATCACTGGTGCGCGGGACATCGCATGGTGCGCGGGAAGGGACTTGAACCCTCACGGCCGTTAAGTTGGCCACTAGCACCTCAAGCTAGCGCGTCTACCGATTCCGCCACCCGCGCTCAAGGACAACAGAGAGATTAGCACACCTTAGAGCCTGCAGAAAAAGCGAGGGCGAAAAAGTGACCCGCTAAACCTGCAAAAATTTAGTTCGCGTCAAAGTTGCCTACAATAGAACCTAGCTAGACGTCCTGGGAAAGAAGAAGTGACAGCAGTTGCAGGGGAGTAACACAAAGCGATGGGGAAATATTATTACCAAACCGTGATTTTCGACATGGATGGCACCCTGACCGATTCGGTTCCCTTGATTACCGAGGCGGTTGCGGAAGTCATTTCCCACTATCACTTGCCCGAACAAACTCCCCAGCAGCTTAAACGTTTTGTAGGGCCACCCCTGCGCATCGGGTTTAAACAGTATCTGGATTTACCTGAAGAGCTATTAGACGAGGCAGTAGAGGTATACCGCCGCTATTATCGTCCTCGGATGACCCAGGTGCCGCTATTTGCGGGGGTAGAAGAGCTACTGCGGCGCTTACACAGTGAAGGTCTGAAAACTGCCGTCGCCTCTTCCAAACTGGAAGAATTGGTACGCGACATTGCTGAGGCCACCGGGATGAGTCCCTATTTGGATTGCGTGGCCGGAACCCAAGAAAAAGCGGGAACTAGTGCCGAGAATCCCGCTGATGTGGCTAGTCCTCAACTGAGGCGGGGGAAAGAGGGAGTGATTCGCTACGCCCTCCAACAGTTAGCTCCCTCTGGCGGACTGGGGCGGGCAGTAATGGTGGGTGATCGCGCGGACGATTACCAGGCGGCTTGTAACATCGGTATAGACGTCATTGGCGTTTCTTGGGGAGCGGGTAGCCAGAAGGAATTCCCTGGCGCTCCCTGGGTAACTTCAGTGTCAGAACTGCAGAGCACGTTACTTGCAACTTCTAAGTAGGAAAGGAAAAATTTAATGAACGAGGCCGGGGAAGCCCAGCAAACCAATAATCTGCAATCCGAACATCAGATTCCGGATCCGCACCGTCCCGAAGATTTAGTGCGTCAGTTTCATCAGGTCTATGGACTGCCGATTAAACACGATCAGCCAGAGGTGGATCGCGAACGGATACATATGCGGATGCGCCTAATTTACGAGGAAGTTAGCGAGCTTACCAGCGCAGTTTATGGCGCTGAGGCACGCCGACTCTTGGAAAAAACTATTTCTTCTTTGCCCGATGACGGCACCCGCGACACTATAGAAACTGCTGACGCTCTCGCGGATTTGATTTACGTGATTTATGGAATGGCGCTGGAATGCGGGATTTCTCTGCCGGCAGTACTGCGAGAAGTGCAGGCCTCAAACCTTTCTAAACTGGATGGCGAGGGTAAACCGATTTACCGCGAAGACGGGAAAGTTCTTAAAGGAGAAAATTTTTTCCCCCCCAATATCAAAAGCGCGCTAAAAACCCGTATTCCCGAGTAGGATGGTTACGAAAGAGTTATTCTTTTTGATACCGTAAGATACAGTAGAACTGAAGAAATGAACGTTAGGTTGGTAGGTCTTCATCTCGTCGCTCTAACGGGTGACCGATGGCAGCTGCCGGTCTGATTTAGCTCGCATCTGTTCTGGGGACAGACCAGAACAGATAAAAGGGGAGGTAGCGTGGCTAAAGTAGTTGTCATTGGCGGCGGTTACGGTGGTATAACCGTGGCAGGTGGCCTGGATGACGTGGCTGATGTCACGCTGGTCGAACAAAAAGACCAGTTCGTGCATCACGCGGCGGCGCTGAGGGCGGCAGTAGATTCCGTGTGGGGACATACCGTGTTTATGCCCTACAGTCGGCTGCTAGATCGGGGCAAAGTTGTCCATGGAACTTGTATGCGGGTAGATGGTCGTACCGTTTATGTTGCCGGTCATGACCCCATCGAGGCAGATTTTCTAGTGTTAGCAACGGGAACCACCTACCCATTCCCCGCAAAACACATGGTTTCTCAAGCCTCGGTCGCAAAAGCCCGTTTGGATCAAACTCGCGATAACTTGGCGCGCGCAAAACGAGTAATGCTGGTTGGTGCCGGCACCGTGGGTGTGGAATTCGCGGGTGAGCTAACCTCCACTTACCCGGATATGAAGATCATCATGGTGGACAAGGAGCCCTATATCCTAGGAACTCCTGGCTACCTGGATTCTTTGCGGGAAACTATCACCGCTCAGTTAGAAGATCGTGGCATTGAGCTGGTACTCGGTTCGCCCTTAGCCTATATGCCACCTACGGATGTGGGGATGCTCTCCACCTTCCAGGTAGAGACCCTGGCTGGTGTGCCCGTAGAAGCCGATATGTGGTTCCTGTGCTACGGGGCTCAAACCTCTTCCGGCTACCTGCATGGATCGTACTCCCAGGTCATGCATGCCAATGGCACAGTTATGGTTGATGAACACCTGCGCGTTAAAGACATGGAAAATGTTTACGCCGTGGGCGACATTACCGATGTGCCGGAATCAAAGCGCGCAGATGCTGCTCGCGCTCACGCCCGGGTGGTGATCGCGAATATTCGTGATCAGCTTTCCGGACGGCCTCCTTCGACAACCTATGCTCCGGGCAAGGAATGGGTCATTTTGCCGTTAGGCCCCGATGGCGGTGCCTCACAGCTAGTAGACCCGGACGGTACGACGCGGATCGTCGGATCGGAAGAAACCGCCGAAATCAAGGGCACCGACCTGATGGTGACCATGATTCGCGGACAGCTTCACCTACCCTAAGCATCCAGGTTGATTCGGAGCCCAGGGGGTAGTGTATCGTGGCTGACCGTTTACAAATAACGTTCGATAACTTTGTAGGTGCGCTGCAAGCACATTTAGAGGCGGCGCGTGGCGCGGAAGATCCAGATTGTGATCCGCAGGTAGCACGCGCCGGAGAAAAACTAGAAGCCGCATTTTCGGCCTACGACGAAGCTCTCTATTCCCAATTAGGCTGCGACCTACCACTAGATATTTTCGAGGATGAAGATATCGATTCGGAAACTCTGTTCGACCATGTAGATCAGGTGCTACAAACAGAAGAATCCGGGTATCAGGACGAGGACGAAGACTACGATTTCGACGAGGATGACGAGGACGACGAAGACGGTGACGATCTTCTAGACGAACCAGAAGAGATCCTTGACGAAGAATACGACTTTGACGAGGATGACGAGGACGACGAAGACGACTAAGTCTTCTCCAGTTTTCCTACTCGCTAGCCTCATTCAAAGCTACTCGTATCTGGTGGGGCACATGCGCATCTGCTGCTTTTAGTATCGCGGCAAACTGCTGGGCGCTGCGCGCCCCGGTTAGAGCGCTGGTGACTCCGGGCGCATCCTTCACCCAAGCTAATGCCAGTTTCAAAGGATCCCACTCTAAGCCTTCGGCTCCCGCTAACACTGCCTCGATAATCGGTTGATATTCGGCAGATAGATAAGGGGACACAAAACCCTGTAAATGTGGGGAAGCTGCCCGGGAATCCGGCGGAATACTAGTTTGGTATTTTCCGGTTAAAACCCCGCGTCCCAGGGGAGACCAGGCGATAAAGCTGGAGTCAAAATGCTCGGCTGCTCCCAGTACTTCCTCTTCAACCTGGCGGTTGACTAAAGAATATTCCCCTTGGACTGCGGCTACTTCGTAGCGATCTTGCCCCAGCAATACCGCGAGCTCGGCCATTGCCCAGGCCGGGTAATTTGATACCCCCACGTAGCGGGCGCGCCCAGAACGCAGTGCCATCTCTAAAGCGGTTAAAGTCTCTTCTACCCGTACAAATGGGTCGTAATGGTGAACAAACCACACATCAATATAGGCGGTTCCCATCCGTTCCAGAGTTTGATCCAGACCGCGTAATAGATTCGCCCGGGAAGCATCAACCGAAGGGGGATCGCCTGCTCTAACTCCTGCTTTTGAACAAATCACTAGGTCGTCGCGGGAAAACTCCTCGTCCAAAAGGGTGCCGATAAGTTTCTCCGACTCGCCCTCCCCATAGGTAGTAGCAGTGTCAAGCAGATTACCCCCGGCATCTAGGAACATCCGCAACTGTTCGCTCGCCTGTTCTAGATCGGTATCTCGCCCCCAGGTGAGAGTCCCCAACCCCAAGCTGGAAACCATGAGTCCGGTACGGCCTAATCTTCTTTTCTCCATACTCCCAGGTTAAAGGGGAGGGCGGGGAGAAGTTTTCAGGCACGGCGCAAGAGCAGAAAATAGGGGGCTGAGATTGACAGTTCGAAGGGAAGAGCTATTTAGAGTCTCGGGTCGGTAGCCGAAAAAGTGCACTACAGATAGGAGGACGGTAGCACCAGAGCAAAGCGGAACTGGAGGTGAGGTGAGAGAAAACACCTAAACGAAAGGCGAGTAGTGGTCGCTAAGACGATAGGCTTGGAGGTCGTGAATACCATTGAAGCCATAATTATGGGTCTGGTGCAGGGACTGACCGAATTCTTGCCAATTTCCTCCTCTGCCCACCTGCGGATTTTAGGGGCACTGTTTGGAGATGACCCCGGTGCCGCCTTTACCGCCATCACCCAGATCGGAACCGAAAGTGCCGTCCTCATCTACTTTTGGAAAGATATCTCCCGGATAGTGTGCAAATGGTTCCAAGCTTTCGCGCCCACTCGCTCCGGGGTTACCCAAAGTGATCCAGATGTGCGGATGGGCTGGATGATTATCGTCGGTTCTTTGCCGATCGGGATCTTAGGGTTGCTCGGTCAAGATTGGATTGAAAAAGAGTTCCGCAATATGTGGATCACCGTGGCGATGCTAATCGTGTTCGCCTTGTTCTTGGGCGCGGCAGACCGCTGGGGGAAAAAAGAGAAAACCCTTGATCATCTTTCCTGGGTACAAGCAATTGTTTATGGTTTCGCGCAGGCTTTAGCGCTGGTTCCCGGGGTTTCCCGTTCGGGCGGAACTATTACCGCCGGTCGGCTGATGGGCTTTACCCGGGTAGCTGCGGCTCGCTACTCCTTCCTGCTCGCAATGCCGGCAGTCTTTGCTTCCGGGTTTTACGAGGCCGCTAAATCGGTAGGTAACAATCCTGCCGGCTGGGGGCCGACGATCCTGGCAACGATAGTGGCTTTCGCCGTGGGCTACGCGGTAATCGTGTGGTTTATGCGCTTGCTGGAAACCAAAACTTTCACGCCGTTCGTGATCTATCGGTTAGTCTTAGGGACTGCGGTAGGAGTTGCGCTTGCCGCCGGAGCTCTCTCGGCTTTCGCTTAAAGTAAAGGAGACAAATATGGGGGCGGTTCTTTTCGATATGGACGGAACCTTAATTGATTCCGAACCGCTCTGGCAACGCACTGAGGCAAAAATAGTTGCCAGTTTTGGAAAAGTTTGGACTAAAGAGGACGGGGATACTCTAACTGGACATTCGCTTTTCGATAGCGCCTCCCTCATGATTGAGCTAAAAAATCTGCCGCTGGCACCCGAGAAAGGCGTGGAGATGATGGTAGCGAATATGCATGAGCTCTATGCCGGTGAAGGGGTCCCCTGGATACCGGGAGCCCGCGAGCTGCTCAGCGAATTGGCCAGCGCCGGGATCCCCACTGCTTTAGTCTCCGCTTCCTATGAAATCTTGGTACACGATGTATGCGCTAACGCTCCAAAGGGTTCCTTAGAGGTGATGGTGACCGGTTCGGAACCGAATATGCGACAAAAACCCTCGGGTGATCCTTACCGCCTGGCGGCACGCAGATTAAACGTACCGATAGAAAATTGCCTGGTGGTAGAGGATTCTGCTCCTGGGCTAGCTGCTGGACAGGACGCGGGAGCACGGCTGGCGCTGGTCAGGAGCACGGAAGTACCTGGCATTCCAGCGGCAAGGTTTGACTCGGTGGGACATCTACATCTGAGTGATATCCGGGAACTTTTAGCTTAAATTCCCGGTTTCCTCTGCGCTGTTTTCTTGGGCGGAAAGTAATTGCTGTACGCCCTCGCTAGAAATTTCCGGGGTGATTCCCTCCATCAAGGGGCAATAGGCGCGATAATCACACCAATTGCATAGGGGCGAGCGCCGCGCGGGAAAATAACCCGAACGTGCCTGCGTAGAGATTTGCTCCCAAACCGCGAGGATTTCCTCGGTGGTGGCGTCAATATCCGCGGGAGTGGGGGTATAGGTATAGACCTGGCGGTCTTTTAGGAACAGCAACTGCAGGCGCGCGGGTAGCTGGCCTTGCGTTAGGTACCAAAGCAGCGCATAAAAGCGAATTTGGAACTGGTAGGGACCGATATAGCGTTCGGCGGGGGCTTTGCCAGTCTTGTAATCCACAATCCGTACTAAGCCGCTGGGAGAAATATCTACTCGATCAATATAGCCATGCAGGTGCAGGCGGTTTTTATCGGTTACGCGTAGATATTTTTCCCGATGGGCAGGGGCGAGGCGATCGGGGTTTTCCATTTGAAAATAGTTAGCCAGCAACTGGCGAGCTATTTCTAAGAACTGGTTTTCTGCGCTTTCGTCTTCCCCAAAAAGCTCGGCAAGTAAATCCGGTTTTTCGCTAAGCGTTTTGTTCCAGGCTTCTCCCATCTTGCTATCGGCGGCGGCAAAAGTTCTTTCCTGAGCTGGAAGGTCAAATAAATTTTCTAGCGCTGCGTGTACCAAAGTTCCCCGCTGGCGCACCTGAGATTCTTTAGTGGGTAGTTTGTCTATTACTTGGAAACGAAACTGCAGGGGACAGTTCCGAAAAGTACCAATCCGAGAAGGAGAGAGGGCAGCCGCGCGCTTAGAAATACTCATAAGAGTATTGTAAGGCGCTTCCTGATACCCGGAAGTCAGCAAGAAAAAGTTAGGATTAGGGGGATGAATCAGATAGAACCAGGAAAAAGAAGCGAATGTGCTCACCCGGATATCCCGGGTTTTTCAGCGCGTTCGCGCGGATCCTTTAGGCTCGGTGACCGGGTGCAGCTCCAGGGTGCCTCTGGGGATTTACATACCGTAACTATTACCGAAAACGGCTGGTTCAATACGGCGAAAGCTTCTTTCCCGCTTGCCGACTTATTGGGCAGGGACGAGGGCAGCCTGATTCGTTCTCGGGAAGGGCGAGAATTTTTGGCTTTTAGACCTCGCCGCTTGGACTATAGCCTGTCGATGCCGCGGGGAGCGGCGATTATCTATCCCAAGGACGCTGCGCAAATCCTGCAGTCTGCCGATATTTTCACCGGCGCTCGGGTTTTTGAATGTGGAGCCGGTTCCGGGGCGCTCACGATTTCACTTTTGGAGATGATTGGGGAAGCCGGACAGTTGGTTTCGGTGGAAGAACGTGAAGACTTCGCCGATATCGCCCAGGCAAACGTAGATTTGTGGTTTGGCCATCCACATCCCGCCTGGCAGCTGCAACGCGGACGCCTAGGGGATATAGACCTGGACGCCCTGTACGGTTCCCACTATTTCGATCGTGCCGTCATTGACCTGCTCGACCCCTGGAACTATCTAGACGATCTCTATAACCTGCTGGTTCCCGGCGGGGTGCTCTGTTGCTACGTAACGACCGTAACTCAAGTGTCTACGCTGGTAGAAGCGCTTCGAAGTGATGGACATTTTGGTTTTACCTGTACCGAAGAAACTATCCAAAGACAGTGGCATACCGAGGGGTTAGCGCTGCGACCCGAACATCAGATGGTAGGACATACCGGGTTTTTGGTTACCTGCCGAGTGCTAGCAAGGGGGGCGCGGCGACCGAAAAAACTGGGAAATACCCCTAAAGCGGCCAAGATAAACGGCGGGCAGTGGAGCCCGGAAGATGATTGGGAACAAGTGCGACTCGGACAGCGTAATCCCGCGGAGCGCAAGACCCGCCGAGTGCGCCGTGACGTAGTCAGACGCGCCGAGTATTGGGTGCGGGGAAACAACCCTGCCGTAAGCGAGCCCCCGCCCGAACCGGAAACTAGCCCCGGGGCGCCCTCCTAAACATCGGTAATCATGGACATTTAAAGCAGGTGGCGAGGAAAGCTAATAGGCTGAAAGGGTTTACGGAAAGGACACCGATGCCAGATCTTAGCGAAGAGCAATTGCAGGCGCTGAAAAGTGAAGTGACCTCCTTAAAGGGAAAAAATAAGCGTCTTTCTGCCGCCTTGGGAGCTGCTCGCGAACAAGTGGTAGCGATTCATCAGCAATTAACGGATCTAGCTAAACCACCGGCAACCGTGGCTGTGATTGCGGAAACCCCCCAAAGCCCCGGTAAAGTGCGGCTGTTCTTAAATGGGAAACCGATGGTACTGCGGGTACATCCCGATATCAAACCTGAACATTTACAGGTCGGGATCGAAGTTTTAGTAAACGAAGAAATGGTGGTCTCGAATATTTTGTCCTATCCCCGCACTGGGACTTTGGTGCAGGTGGGGGAAGTGATGCCCCATGGTCGCGCCCTAGTGCGCCTTTCAAATACCGATAGTGAAATTGTCTCTCTAGCTGCCCCTCTGGTTGGAAAAATTGAGGTAGGAGACTCGCTGCTGCTGGAAGGTCGCAGTGGGATTGCGGTGCAAAAGGTACAAAGAGGAGAGGTGGAACAACTACTGGCTCCCCAAGTTCCCAATGTTTCCTATAAACAAATCGGGGGACTCAAAAAGCAGATAGAAACCATTCGGGATGCAGTCGAGCTCCCCTTTATTCATCCGGAACTTTACCGGCGCTACGGATTGAGTGCTCCGAAAGGGATTCTGCTTTACGGTCCGCCCGGATGTGGGAAAACTCTGATAGCCAAGGCGGTGGCTACTTCTTTGGGGGCTAACGCCCACGGGAAATCTTCCTATTTCTTGTCGATCAAAGGACCAGAATTACTATCGAAATTTGTGGGAGAAACCGAGCGTCAGATTCGGGCAATTTTTTCGCGGGCACGCCAACTGGCCAGCAGCGAACACCCGGTAGTGGTTTTCTTTGACGAAATGGAAGCGCTGTTTCGCACCCGAGGATCCGGGATCTCCTCCGATGTGGAAACCATGATTGTTCCCCAACTACTTTCTGAAATAGACGGGGTGGAAACCCTGTCGAATGTGATTGTGATTGGGGCCTCTAACCGCGAAGACATGATTGATCCGGCGGTGCTGCGACCGGGGCGCCTAGATGTGCGGGTACGCATTGAGCGACCTAACTTGGAAGAAGCCGGGCAAATCTTTGATATCCACCTGGGGCAAAACGTGCCGGTAGAAGCGGAAGCGGGAACTTCGCCGGGGCAAGGCCGCGAAAAGCTGCGAGAAAAACTAGTGGCGCTGTTAGCTGAAGAATCTACCCGCACCCAGGTCTATGAAGTTTCCTATGAGAATGGGCAGCGGGAAATCATCTATGCGCATGCCTTACTTTCGGGGGCGATGATTGCCTCGATCGTAGAGAGGGCGAAAAAAGCCGCGATTAAAGATTCGCTGCAAGATCCGGCGAAAATAAATGGTTTGAGTTGGAGCCACGTAGAAGCTGCTGCCACGGAAGAAATTCGCGAAACTGCAGCTCTGGGGGCGTCTACAGATCCGGGAGAATGGGCACGTACCCTGGGAGTTAGGGGCGCGCGGATTATCGATGTGCGTAGCCTGCAATAGGAGGAACCGTGAACGAAAGCGCCATTAAGCGACCGTTGGGAACTGAAACTGAGTTCGGGATTATCCAAGTAGGAAACGTCTACGCCAACCCGGTTGCACTTTCTACCCAAGTGGTGGCGGCCTACCGGGATCACTCTCGGCCGTCAGAAGCCGTTACCTGGGATTATGAGGGTGAAAATCCCTTGCAAGATATGCGAGGATTTTCGCTTAATCCCCGGGAGGCAGACCCTTCACAGCTCACCAATAATCCCGAGCAGCTGGCGCCTTCCGGCCCGGGAGTACAGGCGGTTGCCCGTCCTAGCGCCCAAGAGGCCGCGTTACCCAAACCCAGCGCCTGTGTACTGACTAATGGCGCCCGCCTGTACGTGGATCATGCCCACCCGGAATATTCCTCTCCGGAAACTCTAGGTCCCAAGCAAGGGGCACTCTATGATGCGGCCGGAGATCTGGTTGCCCGCCGCGCCATGGAACTGGCAGCAGCAAGTGGTAACCAGATTGAACTTTTCAAAAACAATGTGGATGGTAAAGGCGCGGCCTACGGCAGTCATGAAAACTATTTATTGCGGCGCGACCTAGAATTTTTTGGTCTTGCCCAAAATCTGATTCCCTTCCTAGTCACCCGGCCAATTATTTGCGGAGCTGGACGCGTCGGTATCGGACAGCGCTCCGAAAAATCAGGTTTCCAGATTTCGCAACGCGCTGACTATGTGGAAAACGATATTGGGCTAGAAACTACTTTTAACCGGCCGATAGTTAATACCCGCGATGAACCCCATGCGGATGCTAGCCGGTGGCGGCGCCTCCACGTTATTGGTGGGGACGCGAATCGTTTCCAATACTCGACTTACCTGCGTTTAGGCTCTACTGCCGCTTTGCTGTGGCTATTGGAAAATCCGGATTGTCCCCAGGTAAAACAGCTGGAAGAGTTGCGAATTACTTCCGATCCGGTAGAGGAAACCTGGGCGGTATCGCATGATCTTTCCCTTACTCACCGTATCGAAACGGTATCGGGACCGCTGAGCGCCCTCCAGATTCAAAACGCCATCCGAGTCGCTATTGCCGAGGCCTTAGAAGAGCGCGGCGGGGCAGACGAGGCTAGCGCCGAGCTGCTTAAAGACTGGCAGCAGGTGCTAGATTCTTTGGCCACCGACCGGCAGCTGGCCGCCCGCCGGGTGGAATGGGTAGGGAAATATGAACTTTTAGCACGAATGCGGCAGCGTCTAGGTTGCGATTGGAGCCACCCCAAAATTCAGGCGCTAGATTTGCAGTGGGCGGCGCTGCGACCAGGAATATTCGAAAATCTTTGTGCCTCCGGAATGGTGGAGCAACTGTTTTCAGTGGAAGAAGTAGCGCAAGCGGTTTCCCTGCCTCCTCGTGGGGGTAGATCCTGGGTGCGGGGGATGGCGGTAGCTAACCTTCCGGAAGTTAAGAAAGGCTCCTGGGAATCGCTACTCCTAGATTTAGGAGGGGAGCAGCTTTTGCGCTTCAGCTTAGGGGATCCGGCTCGCCCCGCCTCCCCAGCCGAAGCGCGCGCCCTCGAAAATGGTGATGCAGCCGCTTTTGTCCGTGCCCTTAGCGGAGAAAAGGAAAAACCGGCAGAAAAATTTTAGGCTTAACCCTATTAGGAGGAAACAACAGTGGTACAGGAACAAATAAACGCTCCCGGCGGGAAAAATACTGGTCTTGACGAGGGGATAGAAGCCGCGCAGGCACAAATCAATGCGCCCGCAATTGATGCCCTCTTAGAGCAGATAGATACGGTAATGGAAACCGATGCGCAAGCCTTTGTGGAAGGTTTCGTACAAAAAGGTGGGGAATAGTCCTTGCGAAGGATTTTCGGGATCGAAACCGAGTACGGGATTACCTGCGCCGCGCCGGAAGGCAGGCCGCCCCTGGACGCAGAACAAGCCGCTCGCCGCCTTTTTATGCCGGTAGTCAACCGCCATCGCTCTTCTAATGTGTTCCTCGCCAATGGGGGACGACTCTACCTGGATGTAGGCGCGCATCCCGAATACGCTACTGCCGAATGTGACTATTTAGCGGATTTGTTGGCTCAAGACGTTGCTGGGCAAGAGATTTTTTCCGATCTGGTAACCACCACTAATCAGCAACTACCTGCTGACGGTATCAACGGACAGATTCACCTGCTAAAGAATAACCGCGACTCCCAGGGAAACTCGTGCGGCTGCCACGAAAACTATCTTTTGCACCGCTCCGCGGATTTTATGGGAATGGCCGATGCGCTGATTACCTTCTTTATAACCCGGCAAATCCTGGTGGGAGCGGGGATGGTAGACGAAGAGGGCGGCTACCATTTTTCCCAACGTGCGGACAAAATGTATGACCCGATTTCGGCGGCCACTACCCGGGCGCGTCCCATTATTAATACTCGCGATGAACCGCTGGCAGACTCTAGTCAGTATCGTCGCATGCACGTGATCGTAGGGGATTCCAATATTTGTGAAGCCACCACCGCCTTAAAAGTGGGAATGACCATCGCGTTACTAGATGCGATTGACTGTTCTTTGACTGTGAGCGATTTGGCGATAGCTGACCCCATGAGCGCGATCCGCGAAATCAATGCGGATCTAACCGGCAGGGCGCCGCTAAAACTAAAAACGGGCGGCCACCTAGACGCGGTAGAAATCCAAAACCGGATCTACCAGCGGGTGATGAACACTTTAAACGATGCAGGAGAGCTGGAGGCTACTCGGGAGCGGGTAAGGGTTGGCGATTTTGATCCCCTGGAACTTTGGGGGAGAACCCTAAAGTGTTTCCAGGACGAAGACTTCCGGGCGGTACAAACCGAGATCGATTGGGTGATTAAGCAGAATCTTCTCGAACAAAGCGCGCGGCGGCACCAAGTTCCCCTGAATTCTCCGCTAATCGCGCGCCTAGATTTGGCTTATCACGATATTACTGCTGCTGGCCTAGCTCCGGCGCTGGTTAATGCCGGGTTAATGCGGCAGTTGCTAACTCGTGAAGAAATAGAGTCCGCAAAAAGCAATCCTCCCCGCACCACCAGAGCTAATATGCGGGGCAGGGTTTTGCGGGAAGCGCAGCGGCTGCGCAGAGATGTTTCGGTAGACTGGATACACGTGCGCATCGATGAATCGAAAATGCCGACGGTGATGCTGGGGGATCCCTTTGCCTCTGAAGGTGAAATCCTAGATAAACTACTGGCAGAGTTGCAAGAGAGGTCGTGAACTAGATGGACGCTAACGCGGGAAGTCACGGCGACGAGATGCAAAATTCTGTCCCTGTCACGCATCCTGATCCGCAAACAGAGACCGGCGGAAACCGCGGGGGTACAGCTAACGATTCCAAGCGGTACTTTCCTCCGCGGAAAGCAGCAGCTCCGGCGAAGAAAAAACTTGCCCCCTGGCGTGTTTTGCGGTGGTGGCCGGCCTTAGCAGCCGTGCTCGCGGTGGCCGCCGCGGTAGTTTTAGGGTTTTACCTGTGGCAAGCCGGCCGCGGACAGGAAATGAGCGGGTTATCTACCCAGGTGAAAGTCAGTGGTCAACTAGGAGAACAACCGGTCGTCCAGTTTCAAGGACGGATGCCTTTTACCTTGCCTAACTCGCGGGTAGCTATCCGTGGCCTAGGACCGCAGATACAGGAAAATCAAGACGTACGAGTGATGGTGAGTGTCTACGAGGGCAATACCGGAAAACTGGTTTCCCAGGGAGGAAAACCGCAGCTCTTTGTAGGTAAAGCCAATGCTTCAACTTTGCCCGGCGGCTTGTTGACCGAGGTTATCGGCAGGAATGAGGGGTCGCGTCTGATTGTGCATCGCCCCGCTACTGCCAGTGACGGGAAAACTTCCATGGAAGTAGACGTTATCGATGTTCTCCCTACTGCGGTTTATGAGTCGCAGTTACAGATTCCGGAAGCGGCGGGAGTCAGTTTCACTTTCCCGCAAGGATTACCGCATTTCGAGTCGGCGGCGAATACTCAACCCCAAGAGGCTGCTACTTTCGTATTGGTGCCTGGCAAAGGGGAACAGTTGGATCCGCGTAAGAAAATTTTGGCGCAATATGGGGTTTGGGAACTGGACTCGGGTAAGAAACGTGCCTACACCTGGGGCAATGTAGGTCCGCAAAAGATCGTAGGCGGAAGTACCTTCCAGTCGCTGTCTCAACAGCTAACTGCTCTGCGTGCCAACTCGCGCATCTTGGCGATTATCCCCGCTGATCAAGCCACGGGAGATAGCGCCTTAGCAGTAGTTATGGATGTCTTGGCCTGCGCAAAATAAGGTAGCAGTTATTTAAATGCCCGTGATCGTCCTAACGGATCCAGTCCACCTAACGGCGCTGGCGCTCCCTATTCACATTAGTTTTTTACACTGAGGGTAGAGAACCTATTGAGGAGGGCTAAATGGCGGTAGCGATCAGGGTGATCCCTTGCCTAGATGTTGACCAAGGACGAGTGGTTAAGGGCGTAAATTTCCAGAACCTGCGAGATGCGGGAGATCCCGTGGAATTGGCGGAACGCTACAGTGAGGAAGGTGCAGATGAAATCACTTTCCTGGATGTGTCAGCTTCTAAAGAGGGGCGTGCCACCATGGTACAAACAGTGCAGCGCTGCGCCGAACAAGTCTTTGTGCCGCTCACCGTAGGCGGGGGAGTACGTTCGGTAGCGGACGTAGAACAACTTCTGGGGGCGGGTGCCGACAAGGTGGGGGTTAATACTGCGGCTATCGCCAATCCGGAATTAATCGATCAGATAGCTAAGCGTTTCGGTAACCAAGTGTTGGTGATTTCGGTTGATGCCCGTCGCTGCCCTGCCGGGGTGGAAACTCCCAGCGGATTTGAACTTACTACCCACGGGGGGACTCGCTCTACCGGTATTGATGCCTTGGAGTGGTGCAGCGAAGTCACCGCCCGCGGTGCCGGAGAAATTTTGCTCAATTCGATGGATGCTGACGGAGTGAAAACTGGCTTTGACCTGGAAATGTTAACGCAGGTGCGTTCGCGGGTATCCGTGCCGTTGATTGCCTCTGGGGGCGCGGGGAAAGTTGAACATTTTGTGCAGGCAGTGCGAGCCGGGGCAGATGCGGTGTTAGCGGCCAGTGTTTTCCATTTTGGGGAGGTCGCGATTTCGGCGGTGAAAGCCGGACTCAAGGAAGCGGGGTTCGAAATTCGGTGAGTGCGCAAACTTTAGATCCGCAGGTTGCTAGCCGTTTGAAACGGGACGGGGCGGGACTGGTATGTGCGGTTATCCAGGACTGGCAAAGCGGGAAAGTGCTAATGGTCGGATATATGGATGACGAGGCCTTGCGGCGCACGCTAAGTACTGGTCGGGTCACTTTCTGGTCGCGTTCCCGCCGCGAGTATTGGCGCAAAGGTGATACTTCCGGGCACGCACAATATGTTAAGCAAGTCCAGATTGATTGTGACGGGGATGCCCTGTTGGTTCGGGTAGATCAGGTGGGTGCAGCCTGCCACACTGGCAAGCGTAGCTGCTTTGAAGCTGGAGGTGAACTGGCTGCTCGCGTGGGGCAGCGCCCAGATAATAACTAGATTTTTACTGAAGGTGACAAAAACATAACATAGCCTTGGAGGTGATACTCAGATGAATGCTCTCGAACGGTTACTGGCGGGTGTGCGGCAAGAAGTTGCGCGGCGGGAGTCTGAGGTAAGCCTGGAAGAAATCAAACGGATCGCTGCCCAGCGTCCTCGTCCTCGAGATGGAGTCCGTGCATTGCGCAGCGAGGGCGCGGTCTCAGTAATCGCGGAAATAAAACGAGCCACTCCCGGCAAAGGCTTTTTGCGAGAAGTATCCGATGTAGCGGCGCTGGCTAAATCTTATGAGGCAGGCGGAGCTTCCGTAATTTCGGTTTCTACCGAGAAAAACTTTTTTTGTGGCTCCATCGAAGACCTCCGGCAGGTGCGGGCAGCTGTGGAGGTGCCGGTACTTTATAAAGATTTCGTGATCACCCCCTATCAAGTGCATGAAGCGCGAGCGCTAGGCGCTGACCTAATTTTGATCCTGCAAACCTCGGCAGAACCAATGGTAGTTACCTCTTTGGTAGAGCGGGCTCACTCTCTAGGGTTGACCGCGATCGTAGAGGTGCATTCACGGCTCGAAGCCTTCCATGCCCTAGAAGCAGGAGCTAGGGTAATCGGGGTAAATGCCCAAGATCTGCGTACCCTAGATTTCAATATGGATACCTTTGCGCAAATCGTAGATGTGATTCCCGAACAGGTGGTGGCGGTGGCCGAATCCGGGGTGGCCGGTCCGCACGATGTGTTTAACTATGCCCAACAGGGAGCGGATGCGGTATTGATCGGTTCGGCTTTGGTACAGTCAAATAATCCGCAATCTTTAGTGGCTGAAATGGTGGCGGCAGGAGCACATCCAGCTTTGGCAACTTCCCGCAAGTCCCGGATCAGCCGCGAGAGGCACCACGACTAGAAAGTTAAGGGATGAACCCGTTTTTTATTCCCTCTCCCTCGCAAGGCGTCTGGTATTTAGGACCGATTCCCTTGCGTGCTTACGCTTTAGCGATTCTCCTCGGTATTTTTTTGGCCTGCCTGTGGGCTTCCCGGCGTTATAAAGCCCGAGGAGGTGACCCGGAGCTAATCGTAGACTTGGCTATCTGGGTAGTTCCCATCGGTATCATTGGAGCCCGGATCTACCATGTTTTGAGCAAGTGGCAAGACTATTTTGGCCCCACGGGGGATCCCAAAGAAATTCCGCTGATTTGGCATGGCGGCCTGGCTATCTGGGGAGGGGTGATTGCCGGCACTATTACTGCCTGCCTGGTATTACGGCATCGCCAGTTGAAAATTGCTCCGGTAGCCGATGCCATTGCGCCAGCAATTTTGGTGGGACAAATATTTGGGCGTTTAGGAAATTACTTCAACCAAGAACTCTTTGGCAGACCGACTACTTTGCCGTGGGGGCTGCAAATTGATCTGCAACATCGCCCGCTAGGCTTCGAACAATATGCGACTTTCCATCCCACGTTTCTCTACGAAATGTTGTGGAACCTAGCAGCAATCGGGGCGCTGCTGTGGATAGAGCGGCATTTTCGCCCGCGCGGTGGCATGATGATGGGATTTTATCTGTGCGCTTATAGTCTGGGGCGTTTTTGGGTAGAGAATTTGCGGATGGATCAGGCGAATCAGTTCCTCGGTTTGCGAGTAAATGCTTGGACTTCATTACTGATGTTCATCCTAGGACTAGCGTTGGCACTTTGGTGCTATCGCCAAAATTTTCCCCGCCGGCAGGAATCTAACCCGCAAAAAGACAGAAAAAACTTCCCAGAAGTCCCAGATAACTCTGTTTCTTACTCATCTTCTAGCGAGCGTGAGACAACTAGCGCTCTAGAGAGTGGAAAGAACTGACGAACTCGTTAGGATAGAGGTATGCGCAGAGCGAAAATTGTATGTACGTTGGGGCCGGCAACAAATTCCCCGTCCCAAATTGAAAAACTTGCCGAAGCTGGGATGAACGTGGCGCGGATTAACCGCTCACACGGTAGCCAAGAAGATGATGAGGTTACGATTGGCAATATCCGGCGAGTGGCGCTGCAAACTGGCAAAGCTATTGCGGTGTTGGTGGATTTGCAAGGTCCTAAGATTCGTTTAGAGACTTTCGCTGCTGGCCCGCAGACTTTAGAAAAGGGCGACACTTTCACGATTACCACTCGCGATGTTCCCGGGGATAAAGAAATCGTGGGAACTACGTTTAAAGGATTGCCGGGGGATTGCACTCCCGGGGATGCCCTCTTGATTGATGACGGAAACGTGCAGGTGCGGGTGAAAGAGGTCACCGATACTGATGTAGTTACCGAGGTTGAGGTACCCGGGGTGGTTTCCGACCATAAGGGGCTCAACCTGCCGGGAGTAGCAGTCTCAGTACCGGCACTGTCAGAAAAAGACGAAGACGATCTGCGCTGGGCTTTGCAAGAAGGCGCCGATATTATCGCGCTGTCGTTTGTACGCAGCGCCGATGATTTTGCTGATGTGAAGCGGATTATGGATGAAGAGGAAGTCCACGTCCCAGTTATCGCCAAGATTGAAAAACCGCAGGCAGTTGAACGCCTAGTAGAAATTGTGCAGGCTTTCGACGGCATTATGGTGGCGCGCGGTGACCTGGGAGTAGAGATGCCGCTAGAGGCAGTGCCGCTGGTGCAAAAGCGAGCGATTGAGTTGGCTCGTCGCTATGCAAAGCCGGTCATTGTGGCTACGCAAGTTTTTGATTCTATGATTCATAATCCCCGTCCTACCCGTGCCGAAGCTTCGGACTGTGCTAACGCGATTTTGGACGGCGCCGATGCGGTAATGCTGTCCGGGGAAACCTCAGTGGGGGCATACCCGATTGATGCGGTGCGCCTGATGGCTTCGGTTATTACGAATGTGGAAGAAAATGGGGGAGACCGAATCGCTCCCCTCACTACCTATGATCATGATCGCGCGGGGGTACTTTCAATCGCGGCTGCCAGAGCAGCTGAAATGCTGGATCTGAAATTTATGATCGCCTTCACGCAGGGAGGTACTACCGCGCGTACCATGTCGCGTTTACGTTCCCCCATCCCCATGGTGGCATTTACTCCGCTAGAGGCCACCCGGAATCAGCTAGCGGTTTCCTGGGGGATTCACACTTACCGGGTTCCCTATGTAACTCACACCGACGATATGGTTTGGCAAGTAGATCAGGTGCTGCAAGCACAGGGATTAGCTAAGCGAGGGGATCAGGTAATTATTCTCGGCGGTATGCCTCCGGGGGTACCGGGATCTACTAACTCGATGCGGATCCATACGGTAGGGATGGAAACCGACTATCGCTAGTGCTTTATCGCTTATTTCTAGGGCGGGCAAAGTATTTTCTACGTTACCTCCAGCTATCTTGCCTCGTGGCAGATAGTGAGTTAGCTAACCATGGTTGACAATATCTGGATGGTAAAATAGAGTTGAACGCTTGTTGAAGTTTTCGGGTTTTCTCGGAAATTTGGTTGACTGCCTGCCACCTATATGGTGTGCTGAAGTTAGCCACGACAGGCAGGGTTCTTTGGGAACCCCGGGGTTACCGGTACGAACCATGTGCCAACCCCGTGAGATGAAGAAGTGAATGGAGTATCAAAATGGAAAAATTCAATATTGTTGAAGCAGGCACTGGCCGTCAAGCAAACAATCTGCTGATTAACACGATTTCGGATGCGATCAGCCCCTGGTTTGCAGACGTTAGCCAAGACCAACGGGTACGGGAAGCAATCGCGGCTCTGGCAGATGAGACTCTGCGGGCTCGTGCCGCCCAGTACTTAGGTCTGCAGCTACGTCCGGCAGCTTAAGAAGGTGCCGGTAGCGACCTTAGAAACCGAGTTTCTAAGGTATCGCCCTAAGCAATCAGATTCCCCCGCGAGACTATCGCGGGGGAATCTGTTTTTCTTTTAAGATCTTGCTGGTGAGCTACTAACCCCTGGTTTCGGCTACGCCGATCCTAGTTTCGCCGGTTAAAGCGGGTATTGTTCTACGCCCTAAGCCTGGTGGTTTTCCCACAATAGCTGCTGCAGCGGTTTGCGTTCCCGGTCTTTAGTGAGCCCAGCAGGTTCTTTACCTACGGTGCACATGGTGAAGGGCACGTAGGGAGCGGCGATCTGGAACTCCCGGCATACTAGCTCCCGATCAAAAGTGGCAAAGGGGCGCATATGTAGTCCCATGACTTCGGCTTGCAGCAACATATTTTGCACCGCGCTACCCAAGTCGTAGGGGCCAAAATTTAGGCCGTGGCGAGACGGATATTCCTGATGAATATTGAGGATCAGCCCAGAGGCGTCGAGCGCCCAATCGGAAAAACCGGCTACTGCCCGGCGCAACACTTTATAGTTTTTATCGCCGCGGATACCGGGCACAAACCACCATTCTTGAGCATTCATTGCGCTGGGCGCCCAACGCGCCGCCTCTAACAGCTGGTCCATTTGCTCGTTAGTTATCGAAAAGTCCGGGTCGTATTCGCGCGGACTCCAGCGCCTGCTAATGATTTTAGAAATATCAGTCATGTTTCTATCATAACCAGTTGCCCATAAAACGGCACTAGCAGCAAAAATAAATGGTCGGGCCGACAGGATTTGAACCTGCGACCCTCGTGGTGCTTTATTTAGTTTGAGCGCGAAAGTTTTTTAGGCGGCGTGGGTTTTGATGCCCGTGGTGAGTTTGTTTTTGTTTCTCGCGTATTTTTTGTGTCTTGGTTAGGAGTTGCTCAGTTGGGGTTTTGGCCAGGTCGGTGAGGATGCTTTGATAGCGCAGGATATCGCGGGTGAGTTCAGCGGGATTAGTGATCTCACGCAACTGGCGTAGTTCGAGTGTTTGCGTCCTTGAGAGTATCCCGGCGGTAAACAAACGGTCTAAGGGCGTGGTGGGGGTATCGTAGATGCGTTTGCACCTCCCGGCACCATCCTGACACCTTCTCAAGGTGTGAGCGAACTCGCCCTTAAGACTCGGCCCGCAATGGGCCACCGTGTCCACCTCAAAAAACCCTGGTTCCTCGCCACACTATTACGATAATTTCTCTCTGATTTAGGTAAGGCAAACCTTGCTAATTGTTTTGGGCTATGTGATGATTGGGGGCGTCGTTAAATCTTAAGGAGAAAATCGCATGAAGGATAGGATCATTGGTTCGCTTCCTACCGTATTGCTGGGCCTGCTCATTGCCATCGCGCCGCGGACTTTTGCGCCGGTTTGCGAGTTAGCTGCCAAACACAGCTCCGGCAAGGAACATATGTCCGGGATGAAAGGCTCCGGCGGCATGGACCACATGAACCACATGGGGCAGGCTGGCAAAGCGATGGGTGAGGCTCATCAACATATGGCGTGCTACTGGTCCGCTCAAGCCAGCTTGGGGATTGGAATCCTCCTGCTGGTCATTGGGCTGCTGGCATTGTTTATGAACTCCCAGATTCGCACCGGTTTGAACCTGAGTGCGGCGCTCATCTATCTGCTGGAAATTTCGATTGTCACCGTGCTTATTGGAACGTGCAAAAACGAGGAAATGTCTTGCAATGTTTACGCGATGCCCACGCTGTTGGCGCTGAGCTGTATAGGGATCCTGGCAGTCGGTGCGGCGATATTCCTGGATCAAAGGAACCGCCCGGAGCTTCAGAAAGCTGCGGCATAAACTGCAATGCAAAGCAGCCAGATAACCTGGGGTAAACTCCCTTTTCGTAATCTCAAATATTACCGTTACCGCAGTTTAGGACTGTTCCTGGTGGCAGTCCTGCTCAGCGCGATAACGTTCGGTGCAGGGATGGTTTCGCTGAACCTCAGCCAAGGTTTGTCATCGGTCAAGGAACGCTTGGGGGCGGACATAATGATTGTGCCTTCCCAGTTTGAGCAATCCGCAAAGGATATTTACCTCTGCGGGGGAAAACCGAGCGGGTTTTTGCTGCCAGATGACGTTTCGGATTCGGTCGCCAATGTTGCCGGGGTGGAACAGGTCACCACGCAAACCTATATTGCTTCCCTAATGGCGAGTTGCTGCGAGGTGCGGCTGCAGATTATCGGCATTGATCCGGACACCGACTTTGTTATCAAACCCTGGATTCAAGCCACTTATTCACGTGGTCTGCAGGACGGTGAGCTGGTCGCGGGCTCCAAAGTTCAGATTAATGCCCAGGGCAAGATTCGCCTGTTTAACTATGAATTCCCGGTAAGCGCGCGGCTGGCGCCGACGGGCACGAACCTGGATTCGTCTGTGTTTGCCAATCTGGCGACCACGAAAATCCTGGCGCGCCAAGCTGAAAAGGTGGGGCATCCGGTCTTGTCCGCAGATGAGATTGGACACCGGGTTTCCGCAGTGATGGTAAAAGTCAAGCCCGGTTACGCCCCGGAGGAAGTGGCGCAGCATATTTCTAAATCTCCCCAGCTGAAGGGCTTGGGCTTTGTGTCTGCGAACGGGATTAGTTCCCGGCTCAAGGAGGGTGTGGGTCACATTGTGGGCGCCCTGCAGGTCTTTCTGGCTGTCTTTTGGGCAGTAGCGTTGGCGGTGATGGTGACGGTCAACTGGGTCAGCGTCATGTCTCGGAGCAAAGAGTTGGGCTCGTTGCGGATAATGGGTGCCACCAAGCGGATGCTGACCGCAATGTTGCTGAAAGAGAATCTGCTGGTCAGCCTGACGGGTGGCGTGCTGGGGCTGGGACTCAGCGCGGCGCTGCTGCGACCCTTTGGCGATGCCATTCAAAGGGCTTTGAAGCAGCCCTATCTGCAAAGCGATCTGTGGAGCCAGTGTTCTCTGGGCGTTCTCATCTTGGTGACGGTGTGCCTCAGCGCCGTCCTGGCCAGTGCTATCTCGGCGATTCGCCTGCTGCGAAAAGAAACTTACCAGGTCGTGCGGGAGGGGCAATAGATGTTGTTGGAACTGTGCGAAGTGACCAAGAAGTTTTCGCGGCGGGGACGCGAGTTCAACGCGGTAGACAGTGTGAGCTTGAGTGTTGACGCCGGCCAATTTGTGGGTGTTTCAGGCAAATCGGGTAACGGAAAAACGACCCTGCTGAACCTCATGATGGGTTTGCTGCGTCCCAGCTCAGGAACGGTTCTGGTGGCAGGAGAGGATCTGTCTGATCTCTCGGATCGGGAATTGTCCCAGCTGCGCCGGTTTCGTCTGGGAATGATTACGCAGCAGCAAACCCTGGTCAGCTCCCTCAACGTCTTGGATAACGTGGTGCTGCCTGCTACTTTGCGGTCAAAAGGGCGGTCGTCGGGGAAATCGTCGCCGGTGGGGGTGGGGTCTTTGCCTGTCAATCGCGCGTTGGATTTGCTGGAAAAGCTCGACATTGCGGATCTATCCCACGCCTGGCCCGCAGAACTTTCCGGGGGAGAGATGCGTCGGGTTGCCATCGCCCGAGCACTCATGGCCCAACCGGAAGTTTTGTTGGCGGATGAACCGACCGGCGACTTGGACGACGACAGCACGGCGGCGGTGCTACGGCTATTTCACGAGCTCGCACAAGGCAGTAGCGCGGTCGTGATGGTCACGCACGACGCGGCCGCTTATGAATACTGCAACCGTAGGTTCAATATGCTAGACGGCCACTTGGAGGAGCTGTGGTAGGGCGAGGGGATTTTGTTCAGAATCAGCCTTTAATAGCTAGATTTGCTATAAGGTAAGGCTTGCCTTGTTAATTGTTTATTTGTAGCCTTGTTATGTATTTGATTTAGAAAGAAGTTGAGAGAATCGTGAACGCAACCAGAAACCAGCCTTCTCTGTGGGCACGAGGACTGCGGTTTATCGTAGGTTTTTCCGCTTTGGTGGTGGCGCTAGCCTTCGGAGGGGTGGTCTGGTCTAGCGCGGCCGCAGCCCAAGATTCCGATCTGGGTGAATGGTCTGAGGTCGTGTCGGTAATGCAGGAAAAGCTCGCCGCGGTTCCGGAAGCTGGCGATCCGAGCGCGGTCCAGACTCTGATTCGTCAAGCCTACTATGAGAACTACCAGACGAGCGGCCTGGAGGACCAGGTCAAACATGCTTTGGGGCGTGACGTAAACGATAAGTTTGTCGCCGAACTATTGAACTTACGCAATCTCAGCCGTGACGGTGCGAGCCCGGAGGCACTGCGAGAAGACAGCGACAAAGTCGCAGACCTGCTCACAGAAACGGTAACTAAGCTGGTCAAAGCCCCTAAGGTGGCGGATCAGTGGAGCAGGGTTGCCGACACAATTGCGCAAGTTATCACCGATGCCCAAAGCGCCTACGTCAAGGGACAAGCCGACCGGGCATTCACCTTGGCTACCGAAGCGTACCTGGGGCATTACGAAGCTGACGGGTTTGAAAACAACACCATTGTGCACAAAGGTTTCAATCGTGTGACTGAGATTGAGGGCATGTTCAGTGACTTGCGACAGGGCTACAAAGACGGTCGTGACCAGGCTCAACAGGAAAAACTTGGCAAGGACCTGATTGCGAAGCTGGCTGAGGATGCGAAATTTTTAGACTCGAAAACGCAGGACACGGGACCGCTGGGGATTGCCGGTTTCTTTTCCGCTTTTCTGATTCTGCTACGTGAAGGCGCGGAGGCGCTGCTGGTCGTGGCAGCGTTGGTCACCTACGCGTTGAAAGCGGGGCGGCGCGACCAGCTGCGGGGAATCTTAGCTGGCGTGGTTATCGCCGTGGTCATTTCCATCAGTCTGGCTATTCTGTTTGGGCAGCTCAGCGCCAGCGTGCAGAGCGGAATGGGTCAGGAACTGCTGGAGGGGATTACCGGCCTAGCAGCCGCCCTGATGCTGATTTATGTGTCTAACTGGATACTGAGCAAGTCCGGTGGCAAACGCTGGGAGGAATATATTAAGGCCACCGCGGGCGAAAAAACCGCTTCGGGAGGCGTTTTTGCCCTGGCATTTGTGTCCTTCCTCACCGTGGCTCGGGAGGGTGCTGAAACCATCCTGTTCTTTTACCCGATTGTCTCCGGGGCGAAAACACACAGCGATTATTGGTTTATCGTTGCGGGTGGCGTAACGGCGGTAGTCATCCTCGCGATTCTATTCGTGCTAGTGTGGCAGTTCGGGGTACGCCTGCCGCTCAAGCCCTTCTTTAAGTGGACTTCGATATTGCTGGCGTTGCTGGCGATAGCCATCGTGGGCGGGGCGATTAAAGAGCTGCAAGAGGCTGCTTTGGTCGGGGCACATATGGTGTCTGGCGTTCCTACCGTGGTGTTCCTGGGAATCTATCCCACTGCGGAAACCCTCGGTGCCCAAATTATTACCGCCGCGGTATTGGGAGTCTTGGCTCTGTTGCAACTCCGCAAGGCAAAAGCTGACCAGCCCGAGGCGGGCGGCTCCGAGATTCGTTCCGACACCCCTATCTCGGAAAGTAATGATAAAGCTTTCGAAGAAAACTCTTCGAGGGAAGATAAAAAAGACGCTGTCGAAGCGAACAGCGGAAAGGAAGAATAATGAAAAAGAAGCTACTGGCTTTGGCAGCCGTCCTGGCGTTGGGCATGAGCCTCAGCGGCTGTGGCGGAACTTCGTCGGGCGGTCAGGCTAAGCCGCAGGAATCCAAGTCGGCGACCGAGCAGAAGCAGCCGGAAAAGCCCAGCGATCCCAATGTTGTAGGTATCAAGGAAATTCCGGTTGGGGATTCTGGCGAACAAACCAACGGGCCGCTGAATGTAAACGTTGTTTATTTCCAGGCTGTCGATATGGAGCACGGCTCGATGAAGATGCCTCCGGCTTCCGAGTCCGATATGCACTTCGAGATTGATGCTTCTACCAACAAGAAGGCAGAAGAATTCGGGTACCCGGCGGATACTTTCATGCCTTACCTGGACGATATGAAGGTTACAGTTAAGGATCAAAAGACCGGTGAGGAAACTGACCTGGGCACCATGATGCCGATGATTGCCTCTGACGGTCCTCACTACGGTAACAACATCAAGCTCAAGCCCGGCCTGTACGATGTGACCATCACCATCCCCTCTCCGGAAGACAAGTTCATGCTGCACACGGGTAAGGATTCCTCCGGGGTCAAGGGCCGTTTCTGGAAAGAACCGCTGAAGTTTGAGTTCAAGAACTGGCAGTGGGACGGGCAGGTTCTCTAAGTAGGTTTCATTGCTCAAGTTATTTGTTGTCGCCCTCCGCTACGGGCTGCCGTTATTCGTGCCGCTGGCAATCTTGCTGGCAACGCGACCGCACACCCCGATGGAACGCCGAGTCGTGGCTCGGATTACCACCGTGGTGTTGGTGGTGGCAGCCCTAGCGGCGGCGACACTGGCATGGCTTCGGCTGAACACGAATCTGATAGATGTTCCGACCATGAACTTCTATCTGGTTCCAGTCATGCTGATTTGCTCGCTGGGCTTCCTGGGAATGTCTTGGTGGTTTGGTGCCGCCGACCTCTATGACATTAAACAGAGCGCTAAACATAGGGCGCTGCTGGTGGCCTCGCTGTTGACTGCCGTCAGTATCATCATCAATTTCGGCTTTGAATACGCATTTTCTACCGACGAAATTGTGCTGATGGGGTCCTCTCCGTTAGAAACAGAATCGCTGGCGCGCTTTTCTGGATTCGCCTTCGGGTCGCTGCTGGTGGTCATCGCCGGCTGGGTCTACGTGCGCGCCACCAGGCTGGTTCCCGCCATGGTGCGTTTGGCAATCACTACCGCGGTATTTTTGGTAGTTATCGGTCCGCGTTCCATTCTGTTGTATCAACAACTCGCCATACGTGGTTTCCTGCCACGGTCACGGACCATCTTTGAACTCGTGTTGTGGATTCAAAATGCCAACACCGTCATACTGCTGGCTCTGGTGGTGCTGACCGCCATTCCTGGCATCATCGCCATTTGGTTCGGTTCCAAATCCGTCAATGTTTCTGGCCCCGAAGCGCGTATAGCGAAAGCGGATCGGATTACTCGCCGACACTTTTTAGAGCTGGCCTTGGGTGGCACGGTTGTTTTCGTTTCTGCCTTGACCGTTGGCAGGCGCGTGGCGGAGACTGTTCCGGAGTTATCCCCGATAGAGCCTTCCACGGTGAAAGGAAATGTGGTTTCCGTCAGTCGGGAGCTGGTGTCTGATGGACACCTGCATCGTTTCGCCTACGTGACCAAGGACGGGACGCAAGTTCGTTTCATCGTCATTCAAAAGAACGCCGTAGCCTACGGTTGCGGTCTGGATGCCTGCGAAATCTGCGGCGAATCCGGTTATTACGAAGACGGCGGGAAAGTCATTTGCCGGCGCTGCGGGGTCATGATGAATATTCAAACTATTGGCTTTCCCGGTGGCTGTAACCCTATTCCGATTAAGTATGAAGTGGGCCCGAAAGAATTACGGTTTTTTGCTGACGAGCTGAGTGGGCACGCCAAAATCTTTAAAACCAAAATAATCTAAGGCTCTAAGGTATAAGTTTCCATGTTCTTTTTCAGGATGATTTTCAAGGCGTTACGTCGGCAGGTCGGTAAACGCCTCATGATTGCGCTAACGATTTTATTAGGGGCAGGTCTCACAACTTCCATGCTGGCGGTCATGCTGGATGTCGGGGATAAAATCAAGCAGGAACTTGGCTCTTACGGTGCCAATATCCAAGTGCTACCGCAAGGAAAATCCGTAGTTTCCCAACTCTATGATTTCGAGGATACGGGTAGCTCGGCGAATTCCCAGTCCGGAGCGTTGCAGGAATCCGAGCTGGCAAAACTGAAAACCATATTTTGGGCTTACAACATCGAAAACTTCGCTCCGTTCCTGGGAACCAAGGCTGCTTCCTCAGGCCAAGACATTGACGTAGTCGGGACCTGGTTTCGCAAGAAGCTAGCCATCCCCACTGGGGAAAAAGTCGATACCGGCATGGCGGATATGCGCGACTGGTGGGAAGTCCAAGGCAACTGGCCAAAGGCTGCCGATGAAGTCATGGTCGGAACGAAACTGGCTCAGCAAAACGGCTGGCATCTGGGGGACTCTCTGACCTTGAAACCCCCGCCCGGATTAGCTGGCTCCGCACCCAGTCCAACTTTGACTATCAGCGGTATCTTTACTTCCGGTTCCAATGAAGACCGGCAACTGTTTGCGGATTTGAGCGTAGCTCAGAGCCTCTCGGGTCGTCCGGGCCAGGTCGACCGGGTAGAGGTGCGTGCTATCACCACGCCGGAAAATGACTTGTCCCGCCGCGCTGCCCGCGATCCCAGCTCACTATCTCTGGAGGACTGGGAAACCTGGTACTGCACCGCTTACACGTCCTCAATCGCCTATCAGATTGAGGAAGTCATGACTAACGCCGTAGCCACCCCCGTCCACCAAATCGCCGACAGTGAGGGTGCGATCCTGGAAAAAACCCAGCTCATTATGACTTTGGTGGCGATTTTGGCCATGGCGGGTTCCGCTCTGGGTATTGCTAACCTGGTGACTGCCTCGGTGATGGAACGTTCCGCCGAAATCGGGCTGATGAAAGCTTTGGGGGCGCGTAATCTGTTTGTGGTGCTGATGATTTTGACGGAAACCTTCATCGTGAGCCTGGTCGGGGCCGCGTTCGGATGTGTGGGCGGCATCGGTCTGGCCCAACTGGTCGGACACCTGGTATTTGGGGTCAGTATCAATATCCGCCCAGTGGTTTTCCCCTTGATGGCGGTCATCGTGGGGCTGACGGTTTTGCTGGGCTGTTTACCTTCCATCCGGGCGCTGGTGACTTTGCAACCTGCGCGGGTTCTGCACAGAAAGTAGGCGGGAATGAACTCACACAAACGCATGTTCGTGCGCATCATTTGGAAAGCCTTTGCGCACCGTTTCTCCCGGGTTATGATTGCTTCCCTGGCAATCGCAATGGGTGCCTCCATCCTGTCCGGGTTGGGGCTGGTGGCGGTGACAGTTCCCGATTACATCGCTAAGGAACTGCGTTCGTTTGGGGCAAACCTGGTGGTGTTGCCGCAAGGTTCCAATGTAATTACTCGGGAAACGGTGTCTGCCATCGACCGGCAGTGCGGCGAGAGTCTGATGGGGCGGGCCGGCTACAGTTACGGTAACCTGCTCTACGGTCAGCAGCCCGTCCCCCTCATGGTGACGAAATTTGCCGACGCCCGGTCAGTCCGACCCTACTGGTCAATCGACGGGAAAGTGCCGCAGGGCAGCGAACAGATCCTGTTAGGGGTGAACCTCGCAGAAAAATTTCGTCTGCACGTCGGTGACCTGATTGGCCTCAAGGTGGCGCAGCTGCGGGAAAACACCGGGGGGGACGACTCGGGGCATGACAACCGGGCTGGCAAACAGCTGGAAATCTCCGGGCTGCTGCGCACCGGCGGCCCCGAGGACGACCTGGCGGTGTTAAGCCCGGACAGTTACACCGCTATGGGTGGGGTTGCCGATGGCTACAGTTTGGTGGAATATTCCCTGAAAGGCGATACTTCCCAATTGAGCGCTTTAGCGAAAACCATCGGAAAAAAGGTCAACGGGGTTGACGCTGAAGTGGTGCGTCGAACTACCCAAAATGAAACCCGCATTGCCCATACTCTAAGCAACCTAATTTGGTTGGTCAGTATTATTATTTCCGCACTAATGCTGATTGCGGTATCCGCGACACTGAGTTCGATTGTCTCGGAACGCGCTCGCGAGATTGGGCTGAAAAAGGCATTGGGGGCTTTGAGCAAGGACGTATTCACGGAACTTATCGGGGAATCGATAATGTTAGGGCTGTTCGGAGGCTTCTTAGGGGTCTTGCTGGGAATCGGTCTGGCCGATTACATATTGCAAAAAGTTTTCCTGGCACGAGTAGAAATTAACTGGATAATTTTAGTCCTCACGATTGTTTTTTCGGTAGCGGTAGCGGTTATCGGTTCTCTGTGGCCGGCTAAACGTATTGCCCGGATTAATCCTATAAATGTTCTTGGTGGAGAGTGAGAATGCTATGGCAGATAATAATGATGAACAATTGATTTATCGAGTTGAGAAGGTGTCTCGAAAATACGGCGAGTTGGCGGCGCTGGATAATGTCAGCCTCGACATAACTCGCGGCGAGTGGCTCTCGGTAGTGGGGCCGTCCGGTTCGGGCAAGTCAACTTTGATGAACATTCTGGGCTGTCTGGATTCCCCCACCGAAGGACTGGTTTACCTGGAGGGCGAGCGTCTGGACAAAATGGGTGAACTGGAATTGGCCGCGGTGCGTCGCCGCAAGATTGGCCTCATCTTTCAACAGTTCCACCTGGTAAAGCACCTCTCGGCGGTAGAAAACGTGATGATGGCCCAGTACTACCATTCCCTCCCCGATGAAGCCGAGGCGATGGAGGCACTAGACCGGGTGGGCATGTCCGCTCGCGCCACCCACCTCCCTCATGAACTGTCTGGAGGGGAGCAGCAGCGCGTGTGCGTGGCTCGTGCCCTCATCAACCACCCCTCCGTCATCCTGGCCGACGAACCGACCGGAAACCTCGACGAGGCAAACGAAAACATCGTTATCGACTTCTTTTCGCAGCTGCATCGGGAGGGCACCACCCTGCTGGTCGTCACCCATGATGCCAACGTTGCTCGGCAAGGGCAGCGCCAAATCATTTTGGAACACGGGAAAATCGTCAGAGAAGTCCACAACCAATCGCAAACCGCAGAAAAATGTGACCCACAAATGCTTGAGACGGGAGGAAACGATGCGTAAAGCGACCGCGGGAGCGCTACTCGCAATCGGCATGGTCGCCCTCAGTGGCTGCGGGTCTTACCCAGCGGCGTCGACCTTGCCGGACGGGCAATACGCGGGCAGCTCGCAGCCCGACGAGGACGGTACGGTCGGCAAAATTCGCTTCACGATTAAGCACGGTCAGGTGGTTGACGCTGAGTTTCGTCTCTATGACAAAGACGGGACGGTACATGACGAAAATTACGGGAAAACCGCTAGCGGCGGGATAGACACGGAGTTTTACCAGCGCGCCCAATCCGCTATCAGCGCTGAACAGCGTTATGTGCAGCAGTTCCAGAAGACCGGGGATCAAAATAAGGTCGATAAGGTGTCCGGGGCATCGTTGTCACATCGGCTGTTCCTCGATGCGGTTCAGACGGCTATGGAAGCCGCGCAAAAGTAGGCGTTCGTGTATCTAACGCCGACTCCACCAGGAGAAACCACGATTACCTTTGCGGCGATGGGGACGCTGGTGTCGGCATCGTGGAGCAGCACTCCCCAGGTCGCGGAGGTCCTCCGGGTGAGTCTGCCGCAAAGGGTGGCGCAGTTGGAGGATGACCTGTCGCGGTTTCGGGCGGATTCTCCCGTGAGCCGCTTGGATACCGAGTGGAGAGATGTCGGGCCGCACTGTGCCGCGGTGTTTGGGGCTGCTCAGGAATGGGCGCAGCGTACCGGGGGTTTTTTTAAACTATTTCCGTGCCTGGGCTGGGACGCCGAAACGCTGCAGTTGCGGGGCGAGCAGGCTCGTCTCACCGACGGTGTGGGGGCTGGGGGCCTAGATTTGGGAGGTATCGCGAAAGGTTACGCGGCTGCGCAGCTGGCTTCTCTCATTCAAGAATCAGGGGGTAGCGGCATCTTGGTGTCCTTCGGGGGTTCGTCGATTGTGGCGCCGGACCGCCGGGCCATCATCAGAGTGCAATCTCCCTGGACAGGCCGGGAATTCTTGGGAGACCTGCAGATAGAAAACGAGTCCCTCTCTAATTCAATGCTGCCGCAAACCCAGATTGTCCCCAGTCTGGTGCGCAGCCACATTCGCGGTCTGGACGGGCAGCTCGCGTTTACCGATATTTGTGCGGCACTTGTGGTGGGACCTGACGCGATGAGTTGCGAGGCTCTCTCTACCGCGCTGATTGCGGGAGGAAGCCCCCTGCTGCACGATTTGACTCAGAAGGGCGTTCTGGGTGGGGCGTATCGCGCCCTCGCGATGACTTCCAACGGGAGGGTGTTTGCCGACCCCGCGCTACAGTTGAGTATCACACTGGATTTGCCCGAACCGTTGCCGCTGCGCCCCGTGTTGCCGGACTGACGCCGCAACGGGCTTGTGCGACCCGGCGGCACGGGTAAAACATATGAGCTTCGAACATCAGACCTAAAAATGATCCACGCTTTGCGGTGAAATTTTGATACCTTGCGATTCCAGTCGGGCCGCAATCCGCCCTGTTGAAAACCGCGCAAGCAGCAGAAGCAAGCTCAGCGAGGCGAAGCGCTCACGCTAGAGAAGCAGGAGGCATTAGACGCGATTCGCGCCCGTGCTGCTGTCCAACAGAAGGTGAATGAACTGGAGCTGTAATCATCCTCCAAAATCACCCACCCATAACACCCGCCATGTGGAGAAAAGCATCTTAATTTTCCGGGTAATGAGAGTGGTTTTGAGAGTAGATTTACTATTTAGCTGGAAATCCTGTTGCCCTAAACGAGTACTTTACCAGCGCATTTGTCGGGCTGACAGGATTTGAACCTGCGACCCCTTGACCCCCAGTCAAGTGCGCTACCAAACTGCGCCACAGCCCGTTACCTCCCCGAGTTTATCGGTGCCCGGTAGCATCCAGCAAATCACCAAGACGTGATTCTTAACGCTTACCGCGTTCTCGCTAAAAAGATTATTGTCTAAGCCCCTAGTAGACTGGAAAGGTGAGTGAGCAACTGGATCTGCGTCGCGCTAAGAAGCCGTTTAAAGTGCAGGCGCCCTATAAGCCTTCTGGGGATCAACCACAGGCGATTGCCGAGCTCACGCAGCGGATTAACAATGGGGAAAAAGACATTGTTTTGCTGGGGGCAACCGGGACCGGAAAATCGGCGACCTCCGCCTGGCTGGTAGAGCAGGTGCAGCGTCCCACTTTGATAATGGAGCCCAATAAGACTCTGGCTGCCCAAATGGCGGCGGAACTGCGTGAACTTTTCCCCGATAACGCGGTGGAATACTTCGTTTCCTACTATGACTATTATCAGCCAGAAGCCTACGTACCCCAGTCTGATACCTATATCGAAAAAGATTCTTCTATAAACGACGAGGTAGAGCGGCTGCGGCACTCTGCCACTAACTCTTTGCTGACTCGCCGAGACGTAATCGTGGTGTCTTCGGTTTCCTGCATCTACGGCCTCGGCACTCCCCAAGAATATGTGGCGCGGATGGTGCCCTTAGAGGTGGGGATGCAAATAGAGCGTAACGAACTACTTAAACGCTTTATTACCATGCAATACACGCGTAACGATATGGCGTTTACCCGGGGGACTTTCCGGGTGCGCGGAGACACCATCGACATTATTCCTATGTACGAGGAAATGGCGATCCGTATCGAAATGTTTGGGGATGAAATCGATTCCTTGGCAACCTTGCATCCCATCACCGGGGAAGTAATAGAGGAAGAAGACTCAGTGTTTATTTTCCCCGCCTCCCACTATGTGGCCGGGCCAGAACGGATGCAACGCGCCTTAGAGGGAATCGAGGACGAACTAGGGCAGCGGCTGAAATACTTCCGTGAGCAAGGCAAGCTCTTAGAAGAACAGCGCTTGCAGATGCGCACCACCTACGATCTGGAAATGATGCGGGAGATCGGTACCTGCGCGGGTATTGAAAACTATTCCCGCCATATTGATGGGCGCGGGCCCGGTAGCCCTCCCAACACCCTCCTCGACTATTTCCCCGAAGACTTCCTGTTGGTAATCGATGAATCGCATGTGACGGTTCCCCAGATTGGAGCCATGTTCCATGGGGATATGTCTCGCAAACGTACTTTGGTGGATTACGGTTTCCGCCTGCCCTCAGCGATGGATAACCGGCCTTTGAAATGGGAAGAATTCCAAGAACGGATTGGGCAAACCGTTTATCTATCTGCCACTCCCGGCCCTTATGAAATGGAACGCTCCGATGGAGTGGTCGAACAAATCATTCGCCCCACCGGTCTCGTTGACCCCAAGATCGTGGTTAAACCCACCGAAGGTCAAATCGATGACCTGATGGAAGAAATTCTGGTGCGTAGTGAAAAGAACGAGCGCGTCTTGGTCACTACCCTGACGAAGAAAATGGCCGAAGACCTCACCGAATACCTGGCGGAGCGGGGAGTGCTGGTGGAATACCTGCACTCGGATGTGGATACTTTGCGGCGGGTAGAGCTGCTGCGGGAATTGCGGATGGGCAAATTTAACGTCCTAGTCGGGATTAACCTGCTGCGAGAAGGCCTAGATCTGCCGGAAGTGTCGCTTGTTTCGATCCTGGATGCCGATAAGGAAGGATTCTTGCGCTCGACTACTTCCCTGATTCAAACCGTAGGGCGCGCGGCTCGTAACGTATCCGGAGAAGTACATATGTACGCCGATCAGGTGACTGATTCTATGCGGGCGGCGATTGAGGAAACCGAGCGACGGCGAGAAAAACAGCTGGCCTATAACCGGGAGCACGGGATTGACCCCCAGCCGCTGCGTAAGAAGATCGCGGATGTTACCGATATGTTGGCGCGCGAAGAAATTGATACCGAATCTTTGCTCGGAACCGGATATCGGGGGGCAGGGAGCGGACCGGATGCGCAGACCCGTAGACAGACCGGACAGGACGTGCGCGAACGGCTGGCAAATCAAAATGAATCCAGCCTAGCGGAGTTAATCGCGGAGCTCACCGCACAAATGCAAGAGGCCGCCCGGCAGTTACAGTTCGAGGTGGCCGCGCGCCTGCGCGACGAAGTGCAAGATTTAAAGAAAGAACTGCGACAAATGCGGGAGGCGAATTGAGCGTACCGGACAAGCCAGCACTACCGGCAGGCGCGGACCCTCAGGAGCTACGCGGACTTAGCCACACCGAAGTTGCGACTCTAACCAAACAGGGGCTTTCTAACCAGTTCACTCCCCGCGCCACCCGCACCGTCCGCCAGATTCTGCGCGCCAATGTGTTTACTTTATTTAATGCCATTCTTGGCGTCTGCGTTGTGGTTACTTTGATTTTTGGGCATTGGGCGGATGCGGTTTTTGGGATAGTGATGGTGGTTAATGCGCTCACCGGTATCGTTTCAGAACTTCGCGCCAAGAGAGTGCTAGAAAAAATCAGTATCCTCCAGGAAAACCCGATCCGAGTGGTACGGGAGGGAGAACCACAAGCAATCTCACCCCGGCAAATCGTGCAGGGCGATCTCTTGTTTTTGCGGCGTGGTGATCAGGTACCGGCCGATGGGGAAGTTGTAGCGACTGGCGGTATTTACCTAGATGAATCCAACCTAACCGGAGAGTCAATTCCTCGTCCGCGCGGCGTAGGAGAGAAAGTTTTTTCCGGTTCCGCCGTAGTTGCGGGAGATGGCTATGTAAAGGTCAGTGCAGTGGGCAGCCACTCTTGGGCTAATGAGATGGCTAACCAGGTCAAGAAATTTAAAATGGCGCATTCGGAGCTGGAAGAGGGAATCAATAAGATTCTGACGGTAATCACCTATTGTCTTCCCCTGGTGATCGTGCTGTTGGCGGTGGCGCAGCTGCGTAATCTGGGAGGACTGAGCGAAGTCACCTGGGACAATATTGGCTCGGTAGTGGTGGCGGTAGTTGCCGGCATTGTGGGGATGATTCCACAAGGACTGGTGTTGCTTACTTCCGTTAATTTTGCGGCAGCTTCCTTAAAACTGGCGCGACAAGGGGTACTCATTCAAGAGTTACCCGCGGTAGAAGTCTTGGCCAGGGTAGATACCCTGTGTCTAGATAAAACCGGCACTCTCACTACCGGAGAGATTGCGGCGCGCGGTTTCGTCCTACCCGGACAACAGGAGCTAGTTCCTGCGAGCGCACTAGCAGTAACTGCGCAGGCTGCCTTGACAGTTTTGACTAAAGATCGGGAAAACGACACCTCCGCTGCCATCTATGACCGTCTCGATAGCGATCTAGAACAGCTGACACCAAATATTGACAATCCGCAGCTAGTACCCTTTGATTCGGCTCGTAAATGGTCAGCGGTGGTGAGCGCAGGTGATACCTGGGTGCTGGGCGCTCCCGAAATCGTGTTGGGTGCAGACCTTCCCACCCAAGAACAAACCGCAACTTGGGCGCAGCAAGGGGCGCGGGTTCTGGCTCTGGCGCGCAGCGAAAATGAGCAGATTTCCCCGCAGAATCCGGCTCTCCCGGCAAACCTACAACTGAGTGCCCTAATCGTGCTCACGGAACGTTTACGCGCAGACGCGGCGCAAACTCTGGACTTTTTCCGCCAAGAAGGGGTGAAAGTCCTGATTATTTCCGGGGATAACCCGCAGACGGTCGCGGCTCTAGCGAGCAGGGTCGGGATAGAAACCACCGGTTTTGATGCGCGAAAGCTTCCCGAGGACGAGGAGGGAATCGCTCGGATCCTTAAAAAACACCAGGTGTTCGGCCGGGTAACTCCGGAGCAAAAACGCGCGCTGGTTCGAGCCTTGCAGTCTCGCGGGAAAACTGTGGCGATGACTGGGGATGGGGTAAATGATGCCCTGGCGTTAAAAGACGCGGATTTGGGGATTGCGATGGGTGATGCCGCCCAGGCCACTAAGTCGGCGGCGAAAGCAGTACTGCTAGACTCGAAGTTTTCGGCTCTGCCGCAAGTGCTAGGGGAAGGGCGACGCGTACTGGGAAATATGGAGCGGGTATCTACCTTGTTCCTGTCTAAAACTACCTACGCTGCCCTCTTGGCACTGATAGTGGGGGTACTAGGGATACGGTACCCTTATTTACCTCGCCACCTGACCCTGATCTCTTCCAGCACTATCGGAATCCCCGCCTTTTTCTTGGCGCTGGCGCCCTCGAACCGGCGTTATCGTCCCGGGTTTTTGCGCCGAGTGGGTCAGCTCGCCTTACCGGCGGGGTTACTATGCGGATCTACTTCGATTGCCGCCTACCTGTGGCTAGGAAGGACAGGGGCGGCTACTTCGGCGGCGACTATTGTCTTGGCGATTGGCGCGCTGGGACTGCTGGCTATCTTGTCGCAGCCACTGCACAGCTGGCGCGGGGGATTGCTCACAGCCATGATCGTCTTGGTGCTGGCAGCAATCGTGATACCGGTGGTGCGAGATTTCTTTGCTTTGCAGGTTTTAAGCTTCACGCAATGGCTGGTAGTGCTATTTTGTAGCAGCATTTCCCTGGCGGGATTGGCGCTTATTGGCATCAGATGGGAGCGGCGCCACTGGCCGGATCACGGTTCGGGATTGCGGCTAAAACACGTTAGACTAAGAAAGTAAATCCGGAAGGGGAGTACTTCCATTAACAGGCCAGTCGTCATCACGGCAAACTTGCCCGGCTGGTTCGGCCTGAAAAAGGCGGAAGAAGACCTGAGCATAGACAACGCCAACGAAATGGAGAACGCTGCATGGGTCTGATGCCTGCGCTTAATGCCGTCCCCGGCCACGAAGTAATTCACTGGTGGAACTGGCTGCTGCTAGCCGTAATTATTATCGGCCTGCTGGTACTTGATTTCCGTGGACACGTCCGCAAAGCCCACGAGCCTACCGTTAAAGAGGCCGCCATCTGGTCAGGGATCTATATGGCGATTGCCGCTGCCTTTGGACTGGTGGTGTGGTTGCAATGGGATTTGAACCTGGCAGTAGAGTATTGGGCAGGTTGGATCACCGAATGGTCGCTGTCTCTGGACAACCTATTTGTTTTCATCATTATTTTGAATGGTTTTAAGGTACCGCGGGTGTACCAGCAAAAAGTGATTATGCTGGGAATCATAATCTCGATGGTGTTGCGTTTGGGATTTATCCTGATCGGCGCGGCGTTAATAAATGAGTTCGCCTGGATCTTTTACCTGTTCGGACTGTTCTTGATCTACACTGCGATCAGTCAAGCTAAAGAAGGTATTACCAACGAGGACGCAAACGAGTCCAGCGAGGGTTACCAGGAAAATAAATTTACTACTCTGGTGCGCCGGGTGCTTCCGGTCTCTGAAGGTTTCCGGGAAGCTAAACTGCTTTACCGCCACCGCGGGAAAACCTATGTGACCCCCATGTTCTTAGTAATCATCGCGATTGGGTCTGCGGATTTGATGTTCGCCTTTGACTCCATTCCCGCGATCTTCGGCCTGACAAAACACCCCTTCATTGTTTTCGCCGCTACTGCCTTTTCTTTGATGGGATTGCGGCAACTTTTCTTCCTCATAGATGGGCTCTTAGAGCGCTTGGCGTTCCTGCATTACGGTCTAGCCTTGATCTTGGGATTCATCGGGGTGAAATTGATTATCCATGCTGCCCACGAGGCACCCTTCTGGGGGATAGAAAAATGGGCAGCTGCCATTCCGGAGCCCTCTATCGGATTTTCAATGGGCTATATCTTAGTTGTCCTGGTAGGTACCGCGCTGCTTTCGATTTGGTACTCTAAGCGGCATCAGAAAGCTAATCCGCAGGAGGATTAAGTAAGAAAAAATTCGGCTCGGATACCTGCTAGTTTTCAAAAAACTTTAGGTAGCCGAGCCGAAATCTATATCCGGAGATATTACTTTTCGGGTAGGTAATCGTTAGTGTAGGCGCCTTCTACGTCGGCTAGGGTAGCGGTGGTAAAGCCGTGTTCGCTCATCCACTTAGTGTAGGAACGTACTATTTCGGCATCCATTTCTCCCCAGCGTCCCGAAGGAGCATGCCAGGAGGGAGCCATGAACTTGAGGGAGGCGGTCAAGGTATCCTCTTCGCTGGCGCACATAGTGGAAGCCAAAATATCTACGGTTTCTGCCTGGTTATCGCGGGCAAAATCGTAGCCGCGGCTGGTAGCCGCCAGGAAGGCTCGCACTTGATCTTCGTGGCTACGCAGATAGCTTTCCTCTACGCACAGGAAATAGGCATGGTGGGGAGTGACCTCCACTTCGTCGAAGGATAGCTGTACTACCTCGGAGAACGGTTTACTGCCCTGGTAGGCTTCCCAGCCTAAAACATTGAAAATCGCATCATATTTGCCTTTTTCAACTGCGCGGATATCGGGTTCAAATACTCCCGGATCCATAACTTTGACCTTAGAGAAATCACCGCCATCTTTCTCGACGGCTTCAATTACCATCTGGATAAGTCGCTGAACCGGCGGAATCGAGACGGTTTTTCCTTCTAGATCTCGAAAACGGCTGATCTCTTTCTCTTTGAGGGTAATCACCCCACCTAACTGGTTTTGATTGAAGGTAGCGACGGCTACGAAGGGATGGTCGCTGTGGCGGGTCTCCAGCAGCTCTCCCAGCCTAATGGAGGCAAATTGAAACTCTCCTTTGGCAGCTAGCTCTGCCGGAGTCCCGCGGTCGAAACCATCCCAAGAAATATCAAGATCTAGGCCTGCCTCTTGATACCAGCCTTTCTTGCGAGCCACGAATAAGCCAGCGTGATTAGGCCAAGTAACGACATATTCCAAGCGGATTCGGGTTAAATCCATTTTTCCTCCCTATTTTCAATGCCCCAGAGGGCGTTTTCGATTTCTTGATAGGCTTTCACAAAATTTGGGGTGGTACGCAGTCCCGTTCTGTGACTAAAACTGCCGGTAGCCGCCGGAGAATTCGCTGATAAAAACTTTGCCCGTTCCGGAATCGTAATCGGAATTTCAGTGATAATACGGCCAGGTCGCTCCGACATCATCAATACGCGGTCAGCTAGGGTTACTGCTTCGGCAATATCGTGGGTGACCAGCAGGAGAGTTAAATCGCGGCTACTAGCGGCTTGCCAGAGCCAACGTTGCATGTGGCTACGGGTTATCTGGTCAAGCGCTCCGAAAGGCTCATCTAGGGCGATTAAAGTAGGTCTGGCCAACATCGTACGCAAAAAGGCTACTCGCGAACGCATACCTCCCGAAAGCTGCGCGGGATAGGCTCCAGAAAACTGTTGCAGATCAAACTGGGCGAGCAGGGCGCGAGCCCGCTCGCGCGCTTTTTGGCGGGAGACTCCTCGGATCCGTAAAGGCAATGCCACATTGTCTTCGATAGTGTTCCAAGAAAATAGTCCATCGCGTTGGGGCATGAGGGCGACTAGGGGACTATCCACTGACCAAGCCAGGCTACCTTGAGAGGGAGAACTAAGACCAGCGATTATTCGCAGGAGAGTCGATTTTCCACAACCTGAAGGTCCCACCAGGGCGGTCACCGTACCCTGAGCTATAGTCATCTCCACGTTGTCTAAGGCGGTCAGAGATGGGTCAGTAAATTTTTTTGTTACCGCTGATAGTTCCAATAGGCTCATTTTGCCTTCTTCCAGGGAATCAAGACACGTTCTGCTAGCACTACTAGCAGATAGGCTGCCAAAGTCATGAGGGTTAGAATCCCGGCTCCAAAAAACACCAGTTCCGTCCGAAAAGATCCTTGGGCAGTCAGTAGGTAAATCCCTAAACCGTTTTCCGCCCCCACGAATTCGGCGGTAGCGGCGGTGGCCGGTCCGTAGGTGACTGCGATGCGCAGTCCGGTCATAAAATCTCCCAGAGCGGCCGGCATTCGCAAGTGGGCGAAAATCCAGGAGGAGGAGGCGCCTAAAGAGCGCGCTACATCAATCTGGTCGCGTGAAGGAGCCGCCAGACCTTTAGTAAAAGCGACAATGATCGGGAAAACTCCAAATAACGCCACCAAGAGGATTTTCGAGGTCATCCCAAAGCCGAACCAAATAATCAGCAGGGGAGCGATAGCTACTACCGGAATGGTCTGGGAAATCACCAGGAGGGGCATCACCGCTTTACCGAAAGTTTTGGCTCTCCACAGCGCAAAAGAAATTGCTACCCCGCAAATAATTGCGAGTAGCGTGCCTGCCAGTACCTCTATCAGGGTTATTTGGGTGGCTAGTGAGGCCGCCGACCAGTCCGCAATCCCGGCTTTAATGATCACGCTGGGGGCGGGGAGCAACTTGGGGTTAACTTCCCCCAGGCGGCAAACTCCCTCCCACAGAACCAGGGTTAACAGAACCAGTCCGGCGGCCACTAGTCGCGAGCTAGATTTCATTTACTGGCGGCTTTGGCTAGGAACTCGTTGGTGACTACCTCGGGCGCGGAAATTTTTTGCGTATAGGGTTTTCCATCACCGTCAGTAACCAACTTTTGTTCAATAATGAAGTCTAAATAGCTTTGCCACTTATCCATATCGGCATGCCCCACCCCGCCAGTAGCATCGGGCCAATACTTTTTAGACAGTAAGGCCTGTGAGGCTTCTACCAGTTTGGAATCTAGTTTTGCCTGCGGGTTTGCTGCTACTAGGATCTTCGCGGCTTCTTGGGGATGATCAATGGCCCACTGGTAGCCTTTCTGAGTGGCTTGCACAAAGGAGCGCACCAGCTGCGGATCTTCTTTTATTAGGTCCGCGCGGGTAGAAATCCCTAACAGTGCCGGGGTAGTGGGTACTCCGTATTTGTCGTAGTCAAAGTAGCGTAGTTTATAACCGGCCTGCTCGGCCTCGATGCCTTCCCAGGTAGAGAGGAGTTCCGCAAAGTCGGCGCGTTCCTGTTCTACCGCCTGCAGGGTTTGCGCGCCGGCGACCACTTTTTTGAAATCACCTTTGCCACCGTCCTTTTGGATCAGCATTTTGGTGGCAATATGTTGAAATCCGCCCCCAAAGTCAGCGAGGGTCTTGCCATCTAAATCCCGGGGACGCTGAATATCCGCCTTATCCAAAAATCCCACCATATAGGAAGACTTTGGTTGCAGGTTGAACACCATTTTGATCCCCAAGTTGGAGGCTTTCGCAGAGGCAATCGAGTCGGTGCCGGAGAAGCCGAAATCGGCACCTTTGGCGGCCATTACCGATTCCACGCCGCTCTTAGAAAAGCCCATTACCTTTACATTTAGTCCGGCTTGGCGGTAAAAACCTTTTTCTTGGGCAACATAGATTCCGGTGTGGTTAGTGTTGGGGGTCCAGTCCAAAATTACCGAAGTGTTTTTCAACTCGGGGTCTTTAGATGCTGAACTAGATCCGGTGGCACACCCCGCCAAAGTTAGGGCCAGGGTGCAGGCTAAAGCGGTAGCTATTTTTCGCATGCTTTTTCTTTCGCTAGTTGGTTGATAAGGGACAAATATTTTTTGCCAGGTTCGGTCAGGAACCACTGGCTATGACCTTGGAATCCGATATCCCAGGCCCAGTCTTTAATCTGCGGCTCAATCGGTGCCAGCAGGTCGTATTCGATGGCAGAAAGAGAAAACTCTGCGTTACAAAGGGCGATCATAGCGCCGAGCATCTCGATTTCCTCCGCCGGCAGGGGGAAGATCTGTCCGTATCCGGTTAGTAAGTCGCCAGCGACCTGCGGCCAGTAACTATCAGTTTCCCCAGCGGTAATACTGATCCAGTCGATACTGTGGCGTTCCAGTAATACTGCCAGGTCAAAAAGCGGGGGATTTGGGCAAGCGAGACCGAAATCAATTAGGGAAGATATGCTGTTTCCTTCCCAAAAAGTATTAGAAACATGCAGATCACCGTGGGTAAAGTAGCGAGGAACCTGCGCTAAGGGGGTAAGAGAGCGCGCAAAAGGACGCAAAGGCTCTAGTGCGGTACCTAAATCGTGGCCATTGTCTTGCAGATAATTAGCAAGCACCGGATGGGCATCTAAAAATCCTGCTAGCTTGGGTAGCGGATCTCCCAGTAGGAGCTCTATCCGGTTTTGATAGGGGCCAGGATCCAGGGACTGCGGCTGAATTTTTTGGCTAGCGATACGGAGTCGGGCGGCAACTCTGCCCAGTTCCACAGCTTCTTCCCTGGTTTTTGGAGGTAACCAGGAGCGCAGATCGTGATAGCGGTCTTGCCCGAGGGCGCCTGCGGAGGCCTCGATAATCCACTCTCCGGTGGTGAGGGTGCTGCCTCCCTGATTGAAACAGAAAAAACGCGGGGTGGAAAAGCCCCCATCTGCCAGTTGATTGACAAAGTAGTGCTTAGCTTCCAGCTCGGACGCGCTCACCAGATCTTTGTGGTAGCGCTTTAAAAATACTTGCTTGCCGCTAGCGGTAGTCACTAGGCAAGCCGCTGCCATAGGACGGGAAGAAGGGGAGAGGCTTGCGATTTGCTGGTCGCGAAAATCCGGGATTTCTCTTAAGACTTTGGCAGCTTGACTGGCGGAAAAAGGTGGCCAGGAATTATTGACCACTTCCAGCTGCTGTTCTCGATCCATCTGCGCCTCCTATATCTGTGCACAGGTGAACCAGCTTCCTGCGCCAGCATTACCTGGATCAGGTGTAACGGTCGAAGCGTTTTGCTTCCTCTCAGCTCGAAAGCTCCCGTGCTAACAGAAGCGTACCAGAAGATTGGTGGATTTGGATTGCGCCCCTAAAATCCGGTAACCTGGTCTACGTTCACCGGGCCATTGGCGCAGGGGTAGCGCGCTTCCTTCACACGGAAGAGGTCACTGGTTCGAAACCAGTATGGCCCACCACTAACAGTTATTTCTGCAGGTAAGACTGCATTATCTTAGCCATCTCCACCTGGTCGCCAAGGGCACATATTTCCCGGGCAGCATGCATCGACAAAATCGGCACCCCCACATCAATAGTGGTAATCCCTAGGCGGGTAGCAGTCATGGGCGCGATAGTTGACCCGCAGGTGACGGCATTGTTTGAGACAAAGCATTGG
>OKIM01000011.1_pt1 | contig 81442 bp, 65 predicted proteins | sample 1612191 | NCBI WGS metagenome assembly OKIM01 (sample SAMN04436781, study PRJEB24849) | human gut metagenome | biome: human gut; feature: NICU; material: stool | host: Homo sapiens | place: USA: Saint Louis, MO | collected 2011-03-31 | reverse complement strand
TCCGCATATTGCTCCCTTACGACTTCAAGCAGACAACCTTGGACGGGGATAAACAGCTTGTCCATATATCCCTTGTCGGCTTGCCTGCGGCGGCAGAAATCCGTATAGGACAGTTCCACATAGCCGCCGCTTTCTTTGATATATACTTTTCTTGGTGCGTATTTCACCGCTAATACCTCCAATCTGAATTTTTGAAATGTAAAAATCCAGATGGAGAGGCGGGGAGCGGCAACGCACACCAGAAACAGCCCTGCGGCACTTTCCAACAAAAAACGACAAAAGAAAAACCGCAAAGGCTCTGTGACCTTCACGGTTATGGGAAATACAAATTCTGTTGTATGGAGATTGTACTTCCACTTTCAAGGTGAGAAGTACCGCTGCACTGGCAGAAATTTTTTTAACTGGTTTCCTGCCATTCTCTGATATGCTATGTATTGATAAATTTTACTTCGTATGAGCAGATGAATAACCGCCCGAAAAAAGAACATAAAAAAATCCCTCCAAATTTAAAAACAAATTCAGAGGGTAATTTAGGGTATAACAAAATAACCCACCCGAATATCGTTTTTTTTATTTGGTGAGTTTGTTCTTTCAAATACGAAACAAAAAGAGCCGATGATTCGTGAATTGTTCCACAATTTCATCGGCTCTGCGTCTTAAGCGTCTGGCTCTTTGATGACAGTTATCTTCAAGTTGTCAACTTTAATCAAGCTTTCTTGTCTGCATTTTGGACAATAAAGGGGATAATTCTCCAAAACAGTGTCCTTCCTAATTTTATTACGGGTTTTGCTCCCACAAACAGGACACAATATCCATTCGCATTTCATCATAATTAGTCTCTAATCCTTTCAAATCTCATTTTATATGACTTTTGCAAGCTGTTAAGCTAACTTGTGGAACATATGCCGAACCTTATCTATACGGCTATTCGGGCGGCGGGGTTGGCAAATAAATTTACCAATAGCTGGCTGGTATCCTTTTAACTCTGTCAAGCAGACTCCCTGCCCATTTGTGAAATAAGTTAAATCGTTCCTGTATTCTTGAATACATCTGGCAGGGATTTCTCCTTTCAGAATGACCTCGTCATTCTTTACCTGAGTACTTACAATATCTGCACAATACCTTGGGGCATCATGATACGCCCGTGAGAGATATTCCTGCGGTGCATAAATTTCAAAGTGGAGATATGGCTCTAATAGTTCTGTCCCTGCTTTTTTTAAAGCCTGCTCCAATACGATAGGGGAAAGCAGCCGAAAGTCTGCGGGGGTACTTACAGGACTATAATACAATCCATATTCAAAACAGATTTTACAGTCTGTCACTTTCCATCCATACAGCCCCTGCTCGCAGCCATAAAGAACCCCCTCCATAACCGCATTTTGGAACGATTGGTTTAAATATCCAAGTGAAACTCTGCTTTCATACTGCACTCCGCTTCCAATAGGGAGCGGCTCTATGGACAACCCGACAGAAGCCCAGAAAGGATTTGGCGGGACTTCTATGTGGATGGTATATTCTGCTTTTCTAAGCGGTCTTTCCATATATATAACAGTAGGCTCTTTTATTTCTGCCTCCACATGGTATTTTTCCTCAAGGATGGCACAAATGACTTCCATCTGCACATTCCCCAAAAAAGAAAGTATAATCTCATGCGTTGTAGTATCCACATAATATTTTAAAAGAGGGTCGCCATCTGAAATTTCTGTAAGTGCCCCAAGCAATATTTCCCGCTGTTCAGATTTCTTTACTGCAATCGTTGTTTGGAGCATAGGGAGAGGATTTTCAATAAATTTTCTCTGCGGCAACAGCATTTCGTTCCCCAAAATACTGTTTAGCTGCAAAACATCATTTGGTAAAATTACAATATCACCAGAGCAGGCTGTATCGGATGAATATAATTCACCGTTTGTCGGAACACACATCTCTGTGATTTTTATTTTCTCTTTTTCAGATATTTTAATAACATCCCTCAAATGCAATGTTCCGCTATATATACGCACATAAACAAAACGCCGCCTTTTCTCTGAATATTCAATCTTAAAAACCTGCCCGCATAGTTCAGATTGACCTTCAGGCGTTGATGAATAAAACTTACTGGCAATCACTTCTATAAGCTGCCGAATCCCCAGATTGTTTTTAGCACTTCCGTGATAAACGGGAAATAACGTTCCGTTTTGGAATCTCCTGTTTTCTTCCTGTTCCAGTTCTGACATTTTAAACGGTTTCCCTGACATATATTTCTCTAATAGTTCATCGTTTCCCATAATTACCGCATCCCACTGTTCCATATCGTCATTGTCCGTTACATTTATATGGGGATGCTGCCCAACCTTTTGCTTCACTATAATTTCCGAAGAAAGCTTTGCTTTCATTTCTTGATATACCATTGGCAAATCAATCCCCTCTTGGTCAATTTTATTGATGAAAAAAATTGTCGGAATCTTCATTGTCTGTAGTGCATGAAACAGTATACGGGTCTGTGCCTGTATGCCATCCTTTGCAGAAACTAATAATACTGCTCCGTCTAATACGGATAAAGAACGGTATACTTCCGCCAAAAAATCCATATGGCCTGGCGTATCTATAATGTTGACTTTTACATCCTCCCACTGAAAAGATGTCACTGCTGTCTGGATAGTGATTCCCCTTTGACGCTCCAAATTCATTGTATCTGTCCTTGTTGTGCCTTTATCTACGCTCCCTGGTTCTGCAATTGCACCACTGGTATACAATAAACTCTCCGTTAATGTTGTCTTTCCTGCGTCAACGTGAGCCAGAATGCCTAAGTTAATTATTTTCATGTGATTTTCCTCCTATCAACACCCAAAAAAGGGCATAAAAATACCCAGTGATAAATACTCCTATCACTGGGTAAATAACTCCAATAGCCCCAAAACACTTATATGTTTTCGGGCATATAAAATTACATGATAAAAGTATTCTTAAACTGGGTACAAAAAACTAAGCCCCATATTAAAAGTGAAACGGGACTGCTACTTTTTGTTCCCACTATCAAATTGACAGTTTATTTAAGAATACCTTGCCGCATATTTATTAACTCCTTGTATAATACTGAATCTAATTATATTCCTTAACCCTTTATTTGTCAAGCTGACAAACTAAAGCAGAAAAAGCGGCAGGATTTCCCCCTGCCACTAATCATCTGTTTATGCAAAAATAATTTCCTTTTCCACAATCTCCCTCGCACAAGCCCTTATGTTATTGAGGCATCCTGTCCATTCTAAGGCGTTTTCTGCCTTTAGCTGTTCCGTTATGCCCTGTGCCTGTTTCATACCCTCTATGAGCCTTTCAAAGCGTTCCTGTGCCTGTCTGTCAATGTCGGCAAGGTAAGCGTTAAGTCTGCCGCTTGTAAGAAGATTGGTGTATGTAACTTTGCAGTGATGCTTCAGATAATCCAAATGCCGCTGTCCCCAGATGCCTATCGGCTGTTCTTCTTCGGCGGGTACAGTTAAGCACGGTATTAAATAATCGCCTTGCCTTTCGTATTTGCCGCCCATTTCCTCAAAAATTGTCTTTGCCATTGTCTGTTACCTCCACATTCTTTTTTATTTTGAATGTCCGCAAAATCCGTCCTACATCTATCGCGTGCCGGGCAGTATTTAACGCTCCGGAACGAAAACCTGCCTGAACCACTACGGTTGCCCCTGCTAGTGCCGCAATTAGACGATTGCGATCTAAGAAACGCCACCGGGTGGGACGCGCCCCGGGAGGGTATTGACTGAGCAACAGGCCGCTGCTGCTAATCCGTTTAAACATGTCGCTATTTGCCGCCGGATAGGGACGATCAAGTCCTCCGGCCAGCAGACTGATGGTAGGCGTTTGGGCTCGCAAACATGCCTGGTGAACCAGGCAGTCCACCCCGTAGGCACCCCCAGAAACTAAGGTCATCCCCTCTCCGGCGCAGCGCCAGGCAAGTTCGGTAGCAATATCGTGGCCGAGGGCGGAAACTGCGCGCGCCCCCACCATCGCCACGGTTTTATTGCTTTCCTGGTTCATAAGGGAGGTATCCCCAATCGCCCATAGTGCCCAGGGAGCATCACTAAGGTTATTAAAGGCTGCTGGCCAATCGGGATCGCGGCGAGTAACTAACTTAAAACGCCCCTTTGCCAGCAGCTTTTCTAGGGCGGGGAGGTCGAGTGCTTCCAGGCGGCTTCGCCAGCGGGCAAAACTCTGATCCCATTTATCGGCGCCGGTGCGCCGCAATAGTTCTACCGGCAAATAGGTGTGCCAGCGCCCGGGATCATCTCCCGCGGCACGCCGAGCAATTTTTAACGCGGCAACCGGCCCGAGCTCATTAAGCAGTAAATCCGCTGCCGAATCCCCCGCCTCAGTTAGCTGAGACCAACTGGCACAGGCCAGCTGGTACTGGTAGTTATCATCCATATTTACCTCTCTTTCCACGGTAGAAACCTCCTAATGGGGACGCTGCGAATTCTTGAGCGAATATGCCAACCCAAAATCTTCCCGGCTGGGTTTGTCCCGACCGTGTAGATCGGCAACGGTCCAGGCTACCCGGCAAATCCGCTCAGCTCCCCGCATGGAAATTCGCCCCGCCCCCACTAGCCGGTCTAGACGCTCTTTAGTAGCTGCATCCAGCGTGTGCTTCAACACTCGGCTCGGGATCCGCGCATTGAGGACGACACCCTGGTCTTTCCAGCGCCGCTGCGCGCGTTGGCGCGCCGCTAATACGCGCTCACGGACAGTTTTGCTGCTTTCTGGCACCTCGGTAGTGGTTAAATCCGTTATTTTGGGACGACCTACCTGGCACTGCAGGTCGATGCGATCCATAAGCGGACCAGAAAGCTTAGCTAAATAACGTACCCGCTGATAGGGGGTACATTTACATTCTTCTCCTAGCTGCCCCCACATTCCGCAAGGACAGGGATTAGCCGCAATCACCAGCTGGAAAGCAGCCGGAAAACTAGTCACCGCCCGGGAGCGATGTACCGTGATTTTTGAGGTTTCTAAAGGTTGTCTTAAAGCATCCAAGCTGCGGGTTTGAAATTCGGGGGCTTCATCTAGGAAGAGGACGCCGTGGTGCGCTAAGGAAATTGCGCCCGGCGTGGCGATGCCACTTCCTCCGCCGATTAGCGCCGGCAAGGTGGCAGAATGATGCGGAGCGATAAACGGCGGATAGTGCATCAACCCGTTAGCAGGTAGGAAGGTACCTGCCAAGGAGTGAATAGAAGTTACTTCTAGGGCTTCTTCATCATTTAAGGGTGGCAAAATCCCCGGCAGGCAGCGCGCCAACATGGTTTTTCCCGCTCCCGGAACCCCAATAAAACTCAGGTGATGTCCCCCGGCAGCCGCAATTTCCAATGCTTGCCGCGCCAGAAACGCGCCCCGTACCTCCTGTAAGTCGGGGGGATCCTCGGGGACGGATTCTGGCACTAACTCCCGTGAAACGGGGGTTGCTCTGGCTTTTACTTCTGCTACCCGCGCTTTCATTTTCCGCATCCCCAAATACAGCAATGCCTCTACCAGGTGCGATACCCCGATAATTTCTATTCCGTCAATCAGCGAGGCCTCCGCGACCGCTTCGGACGCCACCATCACTTTCTTGAAACCGGCACGCCGCGCCGCCAAAACCTGGGGCAAGATTCCTTTTACCCGGTAGACCCGTCCGTCCAGGCCCAGCTCTCCACAAAACACCATTCCGGCTGCCCGTTTTTGCACCCCGGCATACCGCGAAGCCACTACTGCCAGCGCAATCGGTAAATCGAAACCGGAGCCCGTCTTGGGCAATTCCGCGGGTGAAAGATTAACTGTCAACCGGGTGGGCTCCCAACACAGACCCGTAGAAGCAATCGCGGCCTCCACCCGCGACCGGGATTCTCTAAGTGAAGCATCCGGCAGTCCCACCAGTGCAAATGCTGGTAATCCTTGGGTGTGGTGGGCTTCGACTTTAATCAGGTGGCCGCTTAATCCCACCATTCCGAGGGCAAAACAGGTTCCGATTTGGGGCATTTTAAATGCCCCGACAGTGGGTAATCACCGGCACTTTTCCCTGGGAAGCGTCGATCGCAATCATATCGATGCGCACTCCGCTGCCGGCTCGCGCCTGAGGATGACTGCTGAGCCACAGGCTAACTAACTGACGCAGGCGCCTATACTTTTCGCGCCCTATTCCCCGCTTTGCGCCCCCATATTGCCGGGTAGTTCGGGTTTTTACCTCCGCGAAAACTAGCCGTGCAGATTGAGGATCCCGGCAGATAATATCGAGTTCCCCGAAGCGACACCGCCAGTTGCGCTCGATTATTTGATATCCGCTCTCTGTCAGCATGCGGGCGGCCAGAGCCTCCCCGGCCGCACCGATTTCGCGGTTTTTTATTCCCATTCCTTAAGGGTTGCCCGCAGCAGCCGGGAACTAAACTTTTAATTGTGCGGTCAAGGAAAACGAAAAACTAGCTTCCCTGGGGACAAGCAAACCCGCCAGGTCAACCGGTAAACCCCAGGAAGGACGCGGATACTCGTCCTCTAAATTGGATCCAATAAAGCTAGTCTGTTTGTTCCGGGCTGCGGATCAGGTAGTCAAAAGCTCCCAGAGCCGCATTAGCGCCGGCCCCCAAGGCAATCACAATTTGCTTATGGGGAGTATTGGTACAATCCCCGGCCGCAAAAATCCCCGGTACCGAGGTAGCACCCCGGTTATCTATCTTGATGTAGCCGTCTTCTAGCTGCACCGTTTCTTGCAACCAATCGGTGTTGGGAATCGAGCCGATCTGTACAAAGATACCATCCATTTGCAATTCATGCGTCTGACCCGCGGCGTCACGATATTCCAGACCGGTAACCCGATGTCCATCCCCCATCACCTTGGTGGCTTTGGCAGAATTAACAACTTTAGTATTAGGCAGTGCCTGCAAGCGGTCGACCAACACCTTATCGGCTTTCAGCTGGTCTGCTAGGTCAATCACGGTAACTTCTCGTGCCAAAGCCGCTAAGTCAATTGCCGCTTCTAACGCAGAGTTTCCCCCGCCCATGACCGCAACTTTCCGATCAGCAAATAGTGGGCCATCGCAGTGAGGACAGAAAGTGACCCCTCGGTTTAAGTATTGTTCTTCTCCGGGAATATCTAGGCGTCTGAAATTGGTTCCAACACTGATCACTACCGTGCGTGCCCGCAGCACCGACCCACCCTCGGTAATGACCGGGAACAGGCCGTCCTCGCCCCGATCCCCAATTTTTTCTATCCGAATTCCACTGATCTGCTCCACCGCGTAATCACGCAGGTTAGCCTGGAAAGTCTTAGTTAGCTCTTCCGGTTGCACCCGCTCGAGGGTAATCAGGTTCTCGATCTGTCCGCTTTCTAAGACTTGCCCGCCGATCCGGTCGGCCACCATCCCGACCCGCAACTGTTTGCGCGCCGCATAAACTGCCGCGGCAGTGCCTCCAGGGCCACCCCCGACTACGAGCACATCGAAGGGATCCAAGGCATTCAACCGCTTGAGTCGCAGCCCGGTCATTCCCCGACCGATCTTGGAGACGATTTGCTCGAGGGTTACTCGGCCCTGCAGGAAGACTTCTCCATCTTTAATCACTGTGGGAACTGACTGCAGGTGGTGATGCTCGAATTCTTCCCGGAAAGTTCCCCCATCCACGGTAATGTGTTTAATCAGGGGATTGAGCACCGCCATCGCATTTAAGGCCTGTACCACATCCGGGCAGTTCATACAGGAAAGCGAAACATAAGTGGTGAACTCGGTGGGCTCGTCAATCTCTTTAATCGCGGCAATAATATCCGCATCTGCTTTCACCGGATGCCCGCCTACCTGCAGCAACGCCAAGACGAAACTGTTGAACTCGGTTCCGGTCGGCACCCCCGCGAAACGAACGCTGATATCGGAATCAACGCGCCGGATCGCAAAGGAAGGTTTGCGGGGATTTTCTTCCCACTTGACCTGGATCAAGTCCGATAATCCCGCAATCTGGTGCAAAATCTCGGAAGTCTGCTTGGAATGTTCACTGTAATCAAGCGAGGTAGCCAACTCAATCGGGTATTTAATCAACCCGATAACTTGTTTTACCTGGTCAAGTATCTTTTCTTCTAACATGTTTATAGCTTCCCGGAGAGATCAAAGGTCGGGGTAATAGTACTTTCACCCAAATCCCAGTTCGCGGGGCAGACTTCATCCGGGTGGTCGTAAATATACTGAGCCGCCCGCACTTTCCGCAGCAGTTCTCCCGCGCTGCGTCCGACTGCATCGGAAGTGGTTTCTACGTATTGAATAATCCCACTGGGGTCAATCAGGAAAGTACAGCGATAGGCGCACCCGGACTCTTCATCCAAGGATCCGAAGGCACGCGAGATTTTGCCGGTAGGATCAGCCACCATGGGGAAAGAAATCTTTTGAATCCGTTTCGAGCTGTTGTGCCAGGCCTTATGGGAATGATGCTTGTCGGTAGAAACCGAGTAGACCTCCACTCCCATCCGCTGTAGCTGGGCGTAATTGTCAGCCAGATCCTCTAGTTCGGTAGGACAAACATAGGAAAAATCTGCCGGGTAGAAGAAAACAATCGCCCATTTATCGCGGTAATCTTCACTGGATACATCGACAAAGGAGTCATTGTAGAACGCTATCCCGGACCAGTCCGGTGCTACAGTATTGATTTTGGACACTGTCAGCCTCTTTCGCCTTTAACCATCGTTAGCTGTCTAGTAGTTCTCTTATATGGTAACAGCCACCTGCTACCCCGGTTAGGTAAATGCCTAAAGCGGACGGGTGTTCTAGATAGTTATTTCCGATTCGGGCAGCTTTTCGACGTTAATATCTTTAAAAGAGTAAACCTTTACCCGATTAACAAAGCGGGAAGGACGATAAATGTCCCATACCCAGGCATCTTGCAAAGTTACTTCAAAGAAAACATCCCCACCATTGTTGTGCATCTGCACATCTACCTGGTTCGCCAGGTAGAAACGACGATCGGTTTCCACTACGTATTTGAAGATGGAAACCACGTCGCGGTATTCACGAAACAGGGCAAGCTCCTGATGATTCTCGTACGCCTCTAGATCTTCAATGCCCAATGTCATCCCTTCTGACTACTGAAAACTAGCGGAGGCTGCGCCCGGTTTTCGCGGCGAGCACGCCAGGCTTTCGCTAAGGATGCGGAGGATACCCCCTGCAAATGCCAACTGAGACGATGATCGATTTCTAGTCCCATTTGCGCGATTGCCTGCAGATGCTGCGCGGACGCATATCCCTTGTTTTTTGCCCAACCATATCCGGGATCGGATAGGTCGCTCATTAGTCTATCTCGAGTAACTTTTGCTAGCACGGAGGCAGCGGCGATAACTACCGATTTGCCATCTCCCTTTACTACGGTAGTGACTTCCCGGGGGATTTCTGTTGGCGAGGACGTGCTCGCCGCGGATGCTGACTGGTCTACACTAGCGGCCGCAAATAAATCCGTGGGGGCGGATAGATAGTCAAAGCTGCCATCTAGGAGCAGCAATCGCGGAGAAAATCCCTTTTCCTCCAATGCTGCTAGGGCGCGGAAGGCAGCGAGCCGCAAGGCCGGGGTCAGCCCTTCTTGATCGATTTCTTCGGCACTGGCCATTCCGACTGCCCAGGCTGCTGGCCAGACAGAAAGCTCGTCAAACATGGCTTCGCGCCGCCGGGGAGTTAACTGTTTTGAGTCGGTTAAACCAGCGGGAGGCGCCCCCTCGGTACCATCAATTACGGCTACCCCCACCGCTAGCGGCCCGGCGATTGCCCCGCGGCCGACCTCGTCAATACCGCCAACGCAGCACATTTGCCAGGCCGGGACTTGAGATGTCGAAGCTGGCAGAGCTGTGCCTGCCCCATAACGATCCCCCGCATCTTTGAGGAGAGATAGTTCCAGGTCACGGGAAGGTACGGTGGTCATTTTAGGGAGCGGGCGGAACCGCGGCGAAGGCGTCAGTGTTCTTAATTGTCGACAGGTGGTTTATCGGCCACATAATAGCGAACGCCCGTCCGGTAACTTGATCCAGGGAAACGAATCCCTGGGAGGGTTCTTTCATGTGGAAACGCGAGTCCTCAGAGTTGGAGCGGTTATCGCCCATCACCCAAAGTTTTCCGGTGGGCACAGTCACATCGAATTTGATTAACGAGGGAGCGCTTCCGGGGTTGATATACCCGCTTTCGTCTACGCTGACTCCGTTAACTTTTAGCCGGCCGTTGGTGTCGCAGCATTGCACCCGATCCCCGGGCAGGCCTACAATCCGTTTCACTAGGTGATTTTGGGAGTCGTCGGGGCGCAGACCTACCCAAGTCAGTAACTTCCCTAGCAGGGAGGGACTCGGGGTGTCCGCATTGCGTTTCAGCCAGTTATCGTCATCTTGGAAAACGATTACGTCCCCGCGGTTAAGTTGACGATATTCGGGAACTAGTTTGGAAACGATAATCCGGTCGTTGATTTGCAGAGTTTGTTCCATCGAAGAGGAAGGAATTTGGAAGGCTTGCAGTAAGAAAGCTTTGATAATCGCGGAGATAGCTAGCGCTACTATCACCATCATTAGAGTTTCTCGAAGCATCAGCCACCATTTGGAGGGAGCCTTACGTGCGCGCCGACCACTAGGGGCGGGGGAACCTGTCCCCGACAGCCCTAAATCGTTTGTCTCTCGCGCATCTTTCATACGTTTATCTCCCACCATCAATCAACATTTCCATCATGCCATATATAGCGAATCGGCTCTGCCTACAGGCAGAGCCGATTGACAAATAGCGTAATTAGGAGTCGCGACGCTCTTTAATGCGAGCCGCTTTCCCGTGACGTTCACGCAGGTAGTAGAGTTTAGCGCGACGCACATCGCCGCGGGTTACTACCTCTAAAGATTCGATAGTCGGCGAGTTTACCGGGAAGGTACGTTCTACCCCGATTCCGAAGCTAACTTTACGTACGGTGAAAGTAGCATTCGGTTGTTTCTTGCCGTGGCGGGCGATTACTACCCCCTGGAATACCTGAATACGAGTGTTTCCGCCTTCGGTAACCCGTACGTTTACTTTTACGGTGTCTCCGGCGCGGAAATCAGGCAGATCCGAGCGCTGGCTCTTTTGGTTAATCTCATCGATGATGTTCAATGTAGTTTCCTCATATTGCTTTCGTTCCGCAGGTAACGTCAGCTATCGGGCCGGTCTAGCCGGCGTATCTAGCATTGCTAAGCGGCATTTGCGGCCCCCTGCGGCAGGTTTCGCAGCCTACTTATACAACCTTGCTTATTGTGCCACGTTTTGCGCCCAAGACGGAACTTGGTGGGCTGTGAAATCCCTAACCGCGATGAGATCTTGGTTTTCGATTCCCCCCACTAGGAAGGTGCGGCGCCCGCATTTGCGGTAACCGTGGTGGCGGTAAAACTTTAACGCCCGCCGGTTCCCCTGGTTAGCCCCTAAGCCAATCTTGGTGAGATGCGGAAAGCGCTCTTGCAGGTAAGCATGGGTTACTTCAAGCAGGGCGCCTGCGAGCCCCGAGCCGCGCCAACGCCGGTCCAGATAGCATTTAGAAAGGTAGGCACAGTTTTCTCCCGCTACTTTCACCAGGTTTTCTTCGGGGGGTAAAAATCCGGGATCGCCCACGTGGGTCAGGGTATAGCCGGCGGTTTCCCAGGTAGTTTCCTCTTGCCCGGGAGTACCGGGGGCCACTTCTGCCAAGAGGATTAAAGTTCCTGGATCGGCTAGATAAGCTTTAAAAGCCGGCTCGCTAAGTTCTTCTTCTATGAAGCGCTTAATGGCATCTGCGGGTAAATAATCCGGACAGGCCTGCGGGAATAAGCGGGAAGCTATAGCTGAACAGGCGGCAGCTTCTCCCGGCTGCGCCCGGCGAAAGCGCACCCGCTGGCTATAGGGAGCAGGCAGGAATCCCTGAGCAGCCAGGATTTCACGATCAGATTTTTCGAGGGCGCCGCGCTCTATTTCCCAGATCAAATCGGGACGCCGCTTGGCAGTTAACATTAGGGATTGCTGGCGGCGCCAACTTTTAACTTTCTGGTGATCCCCGCTGAGCAAAACCGCAGGGATATCCAGGCCGCGCCAGGTAGCCGGCTGCGTATAGGCGGGATACTCTAACAAGCCGGACAGTTCATAGGATTCTTCCACCAAGGAATTGGGGTTGCCCACGAAGCCTTCCAGGAGGCGACAGGTGGCTTCTACCAGGGCCACGGCGGCTACTTCCCCACCGTTTAGTACATAGTCTCCCAGAGAAAAAGGCAGTACCTCAACGCTGGGTAACTGCTGATAGTACTGGCTGACTCGCTGGTCGATACCTTCATAGCGCCCGCAGGCCACCACCAGATGCCCGGTGTTTGCTGCTAAATCGCGCACCTGGCTTTGAGTGAGCGGAATGCCCGCAGGAGTAGGAATCGCCAGCACCGTTTTAGGGGCACCTGCCTGGGCAATCACCTGATCAATGGCTTTGCCCCAAACGTCGGGTTTCATCACCATACCCGCGCCCCCGCCCGCGGGGGCGCGATCCACAGTCCGATGTACATCTTGGGTCCAGTCCCGCAAATCCCAGATATGGGTCTGTAAAATCCCGCTATCACGGGCTTTACCCATGAGGGAAACATCTAAGCAGTCAAAGAACTGGGGGAAAATCGAAATAATATCTATCCGCATCTGGCTGTCTTTCCGCTCTCTTAGAACAGACCCTCGGGGGCATCCACGGTGATTAACCCATTTTCCAGGTCAATCCCGGTAACTAAGGCTTTCACAAAAGGCACTTCCACTAGCTGGCCGGCCACGGTAGTTACCTGCAGGCGATCTTGGAATCCCCCGATCTCTAGCCCGGTGCACTCCCCCAGGGGTTCGCCCTCGGCACTGATAACCGTTAGCCCGGATAGCTGCGCCGGCGAGTATTCCCCTTCGCGCGAGATTTCGGGAGCAAACAGTTCGGTACCTCGGATATCCTCGGCGCCCTCCCGGGTAGTGATATGGGAAAAAGTTAAGCAGCAACGATTTTTTATTTCCCGGTAGGATGCCACTGTCCATTCTTCCCCGACGGCGGTAGTAAGAGTTGCCCCCGCTTGGAAACGTTCGGCGGGATAGTCGGTAAAGGGACGTACGAGTACCTCTCCTTTAAGGCCGCGCGCCGGACCTACCTGCCCAACTTTTACTAAATCCATTTTTCTCCCCCAGATTTATCCTCAGGATCTACCTGCAGATAAAGCGCGAGCCCCATGAATCCTCATGGGGCTCGCCTTTAAAAACTGTCTCTAACGGCGCGAACGGCGATCCGTGTCGACTACATCAACCCGAACCGGTCCGCGAGTAGATAGCGCACCCATAACTTTGCGCAGTGCCCGCGCGGTGCGACCTCCCCGGCCGATTACGCGTCCGAGATCCTGCGGATTGACCCGCACCTCTAGCAGTTTGCCGCGCCGCATATTGCGTTCATCCACCCGTACATCGTCCGGGTGATCGACAATTCCACTAACTAGATGTTCTAGCGCATCCGCCAACATGTTTAGGCTTCCTCACTCTCGGGAGCAGCTTCTTCAGCTTCCGCGGATTCTGCCGCTTCCTTGGCTTTTGCTTCCTCGGCTTCTTTAGCTGCCGCTTCTGCCTCGGCCTTAGCTTTTTCTTCGCTGACCTTAGCTTTACGCTTTTGCGCTTCGTCCGCGGCGGCCTTCACGTTCTTTTCGCGAGCCTGGTAGGCGGTGAGAGTTTCTTTGGTCTTAATCCAGCTTTCAACGTTTTCTTTACCGTTGAAACGGGCAATATCGCCTGAGAGTACCAGTAACCGGCGAACTGCGTCCGAGGGCTGTGCCCCTACGCCGAGCCAGTACTGGATACGGTCAGACTTGACCTGAATAAAGGACGGCTCTTCGTTGGGGTTGTACTGTCCAACCTCTTCGATTACCCGGCCGTCGCGCTTCTTGCGGCTGTCTACCACTACCACCCGGTACACCGGGTAGTGAATCTTACCAATACGCTTTAAACGAATACGAACTGCCACTTTTGTGGTTTCTCCTGTTCTATTGACTGCTGAGTGCCCGCCCTAGCCGGTGGGATTCGGCCTGGATCAAGCTCTCGAGACAAGGCCGCCACACAGAGAGGGGGTGTCTTGGCCCGGTACAACTAGTTATTCTGCCAGAACTTAGCGGATAGTTTCCACTTTAAAAGCCTGCGATTAGGCATCTTTGAGCAGTTTCACACCGGTTTTAATCCGGGAGGCAGAAAATCTCCGCGAAAACACCGGGGAATTCTATTTTTTCCGCGCCGCGTCCTGGTTACAGCCGCAATAGTCCTACCCGAAAGAACGTAGGAACTGTTCCACCGCCGCGCGAGCCGTAACCGGATCTAAATCGCGGGAGCTAGCCACAAAGGCGCCCCGCAAATGTTCCGGATCTTCCCGGTTACGGGAAGTCTCATAGGTATGTACCTGTCCCCCGGCTACCCGTACCAGGTGAATTCCGGCAGCCACATCCCAGGGACGCATCGCGGTTCCAAACGCCACCGCGGTATGTCCCGCCGCTACCTGCGCCAAATCCAAGGCACCGGCACCGGGAGAGTGCACCGTAGCGTAGGCATTAGCTAGCTCGCCGGCTAGTTTCCAAGAATTTTCTACCCGCTGGGGATCTTTATCCCGGAAAGGGAAATACCCGGTAATGATTCCTTCCTGTTCCACCCGGGCACTAGCGGCACGCATCGGGGTGGCTCGTTCCCCTTCGTACAGGGTTGCTTGCTGGGCGTCCGCGATAAAAAGCTCACGAGTATAGGGCACATAAATCGCCCCGGCCACCGGTTTCCCGTCTAGTTCTACCCCGATAGAGGTGTTGAAATAGGCTACTCCGGAGGCGAAGTTGGCGGTGCCATCAATGGGATCCACTATCCAACGCACCCGGGATCCCAGGTTTTTCACGGTTGCTTGTGCCGCCGGGATTTCTGGGACTCCCACTGCGTCTTGCCGCCGGTCGGGCTGGGCTTGTTCCCAGGCAAATTCGTCGATCAAAATCGGTTCTGCCCCGGGGCGCGGCGCCCCTTCCCAGCTGGCACGCTGGACTTGCTCTAAGGTTAATGCCCCAGCGGCAGCCACTTTTTCTTGCTCGAGGACGTGTTCCCCGGTTTCCTCCCCCAAAATCCGGGAGCCAGCAACCGCGCTGCCTAGCAGATATTGCAACCTAGCTTCTACGTAGCGGTCATGGATAGTGACCGGATCGTGAATCCCGGCTTTTAAGAACACTTCGAGGGGCGCGCGAAAGGCTTTGCGCAGGTAAACCCCTACCTGCTGTGCGGCCTCCCCCGCGATTATCATCAATGCGTGGTCAAGGCTCATTCCCGAAGTGCTCATAGCTTCCATTATCACCCTTTTTAGGCTATTAGTCCTAGTTAACCGCAGCTGCGGGGGAAAACTCTTGCCCGAGTAAGGCCACTTTTTCGGGTTTAGTTGCCCGCGCTAGGTCGCTAGTCGGATCTGCGGAATAGCTTAGGTAGTCGGCACGCGCCCCCGGTTCCAGGGCACCTATCCCCAGATAGTCGCGGACTCTCCAGCTAGCAAAATCAATGATCTCGAGAGAGGAAACCCCGCCGCGTTCCCACAGGGATAGTTCTCGCCCCAATTCTCCATGCGGCTGGTAACCGCCGGAATCGGTACCGGGCAGCAGTTGCACCCCCGCGTCGTGGAGCATCGCAAAGTGTTCGCGCCGCTGCTCCCACATTTGCTGCATAGTCGCCGCATAGACTGGGTATTTTTTACCCGCCTGCGCGGCGAACTGGTTAAACAGCTCAACTTGCAGCAAAGTGGGGGTTACCGGAATCCCCCGGCGGACACATTCTTGCGCCTGCTCGCAATCGATCCCGCTGCCATGCTCAATACAGTCGATCCCGGCTTCTAGCAATCCCGCAATCGCTTTATGGGAAAATGCGTGCGCCGTTACCCGCGCCCCCTCCTGATGCGCGGCCGCTATCCCCTCTTTTAAAATCTCGGTCGGCCACAGCGGATCCAAATCCGAATCCGCCCCCTGGGAGCGGTCAATCCAATCGGCCACGATTTTTACCCAGCCGTCACTTTGCTGTGCCTGTTCGGCCATCACCTGCGGTAAATCGCTCAGATTCTCTACCTCTATCGGCAGCAAGCGCATATACCGTTTGGGACGGGCAATATGGCGTCCACAGCGAATAATCGGCGGCAGGGCGGGATTCCCCAAAATTCCGGGGGCATATTCCAAGTTTCCGCAGTCGCGAATCGCTAAGATTCCGCAGTCGCGATCCGCCTGCGCCTGCGCTAAGGCTTCTTGCGGGGTGGCCAGCTGTCCTACCGCCGCGAACCCGATATGGCAATGCACATCGCAAAATCCGGGCAGGAAATAGCCGCCAACAGCGCTGTTATCTTCTCTAAACGCCCCGAAGTGTCCGTCCTCGGTAATCGGTAACTGTCCCCGCACCCAGCGGGGAGCCTGCCTAGCTTCCTCGCGGTAATAAAAATTTCCGCTCAGCAGCTTCATCGCTGACCCAACATCCGTTTCAAGTCATCGGGCAAGTCATCCAAAGTGGGAGCAGCCGCCGGGGCTGCGGGTTGGGCAGCTCCCATCCCGAAAGCGCTACCGGCAGCGGGTGCCGGAGCCGTTTCCTCGCTCTTGGCGGCTTGCTGGGCCTCCCACTGTTTTTGCTTAGCCGGGTTGCCGAACTTGCGGCGATTCTTCTTCCCCGATTTTCGCTGCTTCTTGGTGGCGCCCCCGCGTCCACCCGGCATCCCCGGCATAGCGGGCATCCCGGGCATCCCTCCCCCATTGGACATGCGTTTCATCATTTTCGAAGCCTGCGTAAACCGCTCTACCAGCCCATTAATCTCGGTGACGGTGGTGCCGGAACCGCGGGCAATCCGGGCGCGGCGCGAACCATTCAGCAGAGAAAGATCGTCACGTTCTGCCGGGGTCATAGAGTTCACGATGGCTTCGATCCGGTCGATACTCTTTTCATCAAAAGCATCTAACTGGTCGCGGTACTGATTCATGCCGGGCAGCATGCCCATCAGTTTCTTCATCGACCCCATCTTGCGCAGCTGCTGCAATTGCGCCATAAAGTCAGTCAGGGTGAACTGGCCTTTTTGCATCTTGCGAGCCAGCGCCTCGGCTTCTTTTTGGTCATAGGTTTTTTGCGCCTGCTCGATCAGGGTGAGCATATCGCCCATATCGAGGATGCGTCCGGCCATCCGTTCGGCATGGAAACGCTCGAAATCGCCTAAGTTTTCGCCGGTAGAGGCAAAGAGGATCGGTTGCCCGGTTACTCCGCGTACCGAAAGCGCCGCCCCGCCTCTCGCGTCACCATCGAGTTTGGACAGCACTACCCCGGTAAAGCCCACTCCGTCACGGAAGGCAATCGAGGTTTGTACTGCGTCTTGGCCCACCATGGCGTCCAGGACGAATAGGATCTCGTGAGGATTAACCGCGTCGCGAATATCGCGTGCCTGGCGCATCATTTCTTCGTCAACGCCCAGGCGCCCGGCGGTATCGACAATGATTACGTCATAGCCTTCGGTAATCGCCAGGTTCAATCCCGAACGCGCCACCTCGACCGGATCGCCCTGTCCATCCCCGGATGCGGGGGCATGGATATCTACCCCCGCCTTTTCAGCCACAATCTTTAGCTGGGTAACTGCGCCGGGACGCTGCAGGTCACAGGCAGCCAAGAGGACGCGTTTGCCTTCTTCTTCCCGCAGCCACTTTCCGAGTTTCCCGGCCAAAGTGGTTTTACCGGCACCTTGTAGACCGGCCAGCATGAACACCGACGGCCCGCGCTTGGCGTAATGTAGTTCCCGAGTCTCGCCCCCCAGGACTTCTACCAGTTCCTCATGAACAATCTTCACTACCTGCTGGCCGGGATTAAGCGCTTTCGAACGCGCCGCCCCATAGGCTTTTTGCCGCACCGCTTTGGTGAACTGGCGGACTACCGGCAGCGCGACGTCGGCCTCCAGCAGGGCGCGCCGAATTTCGGAGACGGTAGCGTCGACATCCGCCTCGGTCAGCAAGCCTTTAGAGCGCAGACGCTTAAAGGAATCGGCTAGGCGATCAGACAGGCTATTGAACAAAGTGTTTCCTCCTGGAAATAGTTTCGCTGTCTAGTTTACTTCAGCAGTGCGTCAACGAAGTCTTCGGGTACGAAAGGCGCTAAATCATCTGGCCCTTCCCCGAGACCCACCAGCTTGACCGGCACGGATAGTTCGCGTTGTACGCTCACTACGATTCCGCCCCGAGCCGTGCCATCGAGCTTGGTGAGCACAATGCCGCTGATATCGACTACTTCGGAGAACACTTTTGCCTGTTGCATCCCGTTTTGTCCGGTAGTGGCATCTAGGACTAGCAGGGTCTCGGTGACGGGGGCGCTCTTTTCGATTACCCGTTTCACCTTGCCCAGCTCATCCATCAAGCCGGCTTTATTCTGCAGACGTCCCGCGGTATCTACCAGCACCACATCTAAGTTTTTGTCTTTGGCATATTTTACGGCGTCGAAAGCTACTGAAGCCGGGTCGGCGCCCTCTTTATCGGAGCGCACTACTTCCACCCCTACCCGGTTTCCCCAGGTTTCTAGCTGGTCAGCGGCGGCCGCCCGGAAAGTATCGGCGGCTCCCAGCACTACCGACTTATTTTCTGCCACCAAAATCCGGGCAATCTTGCCGACGGTGGTAGTTTTCCCGGTGCCATTTACGCCTACGGCGAGGACGATCCCGGGCTTAGATCCATCGGCCTGCTCTAGGTGCAAGCTGCGATCTAGATCCGGATTTACCAGTTCGATTAGTTTTGCGCGCAGAATCTCCCGGATTTTCTCCGGATCGGAGGTGCCCAACACTTTCGCCTGGGTGCGCAATTCTTCCATCAGTTCATCGGTGGCAGCAATCCCCAGGTCTGCCAGCAGCAAAGTATCTTCTATTTCTTCCCAATCCTCGGCGCTAAGATCCCCGCGACCGAGCACCCCGAGTAGCATTTTGCCGAAGGAGCCTGATTTAGCCAGGCGGGAACGCAGGCGCTGCATCCGCCCTTGGGCAGGTTCGGGGGTTTCGAGGGCGTCCGGGGAGCTTTCTTGCTCCGGGGCAGCCGGCGATACTTCCTCTTCCCGGGCGGGAGTTTCGCTTACTTCCGCAGCTGGTGATTCCGGCTCCGTAGCTTTAGGCTCTGCAACCGCGTCCTCTTCAGCTACCGCGTCCGCGCTCTCTTCAGCGGCAACTTCAGCTTCTTTAACCTGGTCAGCTACTTCAGTTTCCGGCTCTGCAGCTGCGGAAGCTGTTTCTTCCCCATTGCTTTCACCGGCAGTAGCTTCCAGTTGCTTTGCTTTGGAGGCCTCTAGCTGCTTCTTAGCTTTCGCCGAGCGCGCCGCCAGCGCGCCACCAGTTCCCACTAACGCCAGAACTAGAACTACAACCACGATCCCGAGGGGTGAAAATAGAAAATCCATGCCTCTATTGTCACCTATTGGCGCGCTCAGGTCATATTAGCCAGAACCCGAAAGCCTAAGTTTGCTATTTAGGCAGGTAGAATAGTAGTTATTCTGCGTGCACTCGCTGCCAAGAAACTTTATCTACCTGGAAGGTTTCTTCTGGGGGCAGATCATTTTCGTCCTCAAGGGTCTGATTTTCCGGTGAGTCCGGAGTGAACTTGCGTGCCCAGCGACGAATCGGTTTAGCCGACGCGGAGTTTTTCGGCTCGGAGTCTTTCGACTCCGATTTTGTGGTCTCTAAAGAGCTATTATCTGCAGCTAGCTCTGTTTTCCGACCAGCAGACAGGGACGACGCCGCGGTTTCTTCGCTAGAGACTACCGGCAGATAACTGGTGGCGTCTTCGGGGTCTTTCTTAACCGAAACCTCAACATTTTTTGGGAGGCGACGCTGCCGCGCGGGAGCAAAGGTAGGAGGTAGCTGCCCGGTGGCAACCTGGTTACCCTCCGCCGGCGTAGCCGCTGCTTTTTTTGCCCGGGAAGCTTCCTTTTCGGCGCGGCGGGAGCGAATCGCGCCCACTTCTTCTCCCCACATCTGCTCGGCGGCAGTGCGTAGATTCTCCACTTCTGCAAGTGGGTTAGCGGAATCGCCAGGGGAAGCCTCGGCTAGCAAAGTATCCAGACGCACCCGTTCCCCGTTATGTTCACCACGGGAGCGATAGTCGTTGTCTTGCCAAGAGTCTGCGGACTGGCGGATCCATTCGCGAATCCCTCCACCGGGACGGCGGGTACGAACCATTACCGCTACCACCAACACCCCTATCAACACAGTGATGCCAATGCCTACGAATAGCAAGATTAACGGTTCAGTCACGTTTCTATTATGCCTAGAGTTAAGGAAATTACCGATCTCGGATCTTGACCGATACCAAACTGTTACCAGATTTGAGTGTGATCTTAGCTATCTACCGGTTCCACTCGCTGGGAAATCACCCGGGAAACCCCATCGCGCATAGTAACCCCGTAGAGCACATCCGCCACTTCCATCGTCCGTTTTTGGTGGGTAATTATGATCATTTGGCTAACTTCCCGCAGCTGTTTGAACAGCTCCAGCATCCGGGAAAGATTCAAATCATCGAGGGCGGCTTCTACCTCATCCAAAATATAGAAGGGCGAAGGACGCGCTTTGAAAATCGCGATTAAAAAAGCCAGCGCCGCTAAGGAACGTTCCCCGCCGGAAAGCAGGGACAGGCGCTGTACGTTTTTTCCGGCCGGTCGGGCATTTACTTCCACCCCGGTAGTGAGCATATCGCTACTATCAGTTAGTTTTAGCGAACCGGTTCCCCCGGGGAACAGCCGCGCAAATACCTCCGTAAATTCTCGGGAAATATCGGTGAACGCCTGCTCAAAGGCTTCTTTTACCCGGTTATCGACTTCCCGCACTACTACTAGCAGATCGGCTTTGGAGGTACGCAAATCTTTTAACTGCCCCATTAAGAACTCAAAGCGCTTTTCGAGGGCGCTATGTTCCTCCAATGCCAGCGGGTTTACTTTCCCCAGCCGCGAGATGGCGCGATTAGCTTTTTCTAGCAGCGCGCTCTGTTCGGCCCGATCATAGGGACGCCAGAGTCCTTTTTCTTGCTCTGCAGGAGTTTCATGGCCGTTAGTTTCTGCCTCCACCTGCTCCTTGTCGATGCTGGGCCCCTCCTCGCTTTCCTTTTCACCCCTATCCGCTTCCTCTGCCTGTGAGGCAGTGGTGGCTACTTCTTGCGCATTGGCTGCTTTGCGCGCCAGTAAATCAGGATCGGGAGCCAGCTGCTGCGGACCAAAACTCGCAATCAGCTCTTCCTCGGACAGGGCATAGCGTTCTTGGGCTTGCTGGGTTAGCTGCTCGGCGCGCACTCGGTATTCGGCAGCTGCTACCTCATCGCGGCGGGAAAGATCATTTAACTCGGCTAATTCTTTATTTAAACGATCTATTTCAGTACGTAACTGCCTTGCGGCCTGCGAGGATGCCTCGCGGGCGGCATCGGCGCTCTCCCGCCAAGTTTTTGCTACTTGCGCCACCTGCGCTCCCTGACGCGCAAACACCTCACACCAGGAGGCTACCTGCAGCATTCTTTGGGCATCTTGGGCATGTTTGATTTCCCGCTGTTTGCTGGCTGCCAGGCGCAACTGGAAACGTTCCAAAGATTTAACTTCTCCCTGAAAGCGTTCCCGCAAATTAGTGGTGATCTGGGTGGCGGCCGCCAAAGCCAGATGAGTCTCCGCTTCTTTTTCCCGCGCCGCCAAATCTGCCGCGCGCGCCTGCTCTAAAGCCTGTTCGGCGCCCTGCAAAGGAGCTAGATCCTCACTGCCGGCGAACTCACGGCAGACTTTTTCGGCAGCGGTAACCTGCTGAGTGCAGGTGTCCCTGTCTTTCTGCGCTTGTGCTACTTCGTTTGCTGCCCGCTGGGCTTCGCTCTCGGCTCCCTGAACTGCCGCTTCGCGAAGTGCTCGTTTTTGGGCTTGCGCGGCCGCCTGTGCATCAGCCGCCCGCAGGGTTTTCAATGCCTGCGCACTGGCCGCCGCCGCCTGCGCAAGTTCTTGAGTGCTGGTTTCTACCTGACAGCAGGCTTTCTCGGTCTGCTCCTGGGCCTGCACCGCTCCCTGGCGCGCTAAACGGAGCTGGCGCTCCACCTGGATGCGGTTAACTCCGCCACTGCCGGTACTTCCTAAATATTTACTGATAACGGTGCCATCTACTACCCCTACTCGCGCCTGGGGAAGCTTCGCCACCAGGGCACGAGCAGCCGCTAAATCTGGCGCCAAATAGCTGTTAGCCAGTAATGCTTTTAAGACCGGATGGAGGGCGCGGGGCGCCTCCAGAGCTGCCACGGCCGGTAGCACGCCCGCTTTTTCCGTAGTTTGCCCCTCGCCAAGGGGAATTCGCTGTTCTTGCACCCCGTCGGCTAGTACCCAACTAACAATCCCGGTGTGGTCTTTAACCGCCCCTAATCCCACGTCTACTTGGGAAGCGGCTACCACTAGGGCGGCACCGCTAGACCCCAGCAAAGCAGCAATCGCCTTTTCCCACCGATCAGAAACACTAATTAATGAAGCCAGTTCCCCGTCTGGCTGAGCCGCCTGGGAGAAAGCATTTTGCGCTTGGTTAGAAGAGGCCGCTAATACTTGGCGGAGACTAGTTTCGCTTTCGGCAGCCGCCACCGCTTTAGCTTCACTTTCCCGCAGCTGGTCGCGAGCTTTTTCTAATTGGCTGCGTACCTCATTTTCTGCCTGTGCCAACTCACGATACCTGCTCGCGGCATCTGCCCCTTCATCGACGGTTTCCTCACGGTGAGCTGCTTGTTCTGCCCTGGCCGCCGACAGTTTTTCCCCCGCCTCCTCAGCCGCATTTTTCGCTCTTTTAAGCCGCGAACACGCTGCCTCTAAACGTGCTTTTGCGGTTTCTAATTCGCGTTCCAGGCGGGCACTCTTTTGGGTTTTCTGCTGCACTTCCTCCCGTAATTCCTGGGCTTGGCGCGTTAGTTCCCCAACTTTGCGGGTACTTTCTTCTCGCACCGCCTGCGCCGCATCGCACTGTTTGCGCCGCGCCAAAGCCTCCTCATCCTTAGCTGCCAGTTCGCTTTGCAGCCGTGCCAAATGCTTTTGTCGTTCTGCAACGCTAGGACCAGATGGCGCCGGTTCTGGTTTCGAAAGGGAAGCGGCTCGTTCTCCCGCCAACGCCCCCAAAGCCCGAAAACGCTCGGTGAGAGTGGTCAGTTGTTGCCAAAGGTTAGCGGCTCGCCCCGCTAAATCACCTTGCTGCGCATCAGCGCTTATTTTCTCTAGTTTTTCACGCTGTTTAGCCAGCTGTGCCGCCAATTCTTCGCGCCTAAGCGACAGAGAGTGCTCACTTTCCTGATAGCGAGCAAGCTGCAAGCGCAGCTGCTGCAGGTCATCTGCCAGGATCCGACATCCGGCGTCACGCGCCTGTGCCTGCAAAACCGCGGCTCGCCGCGCAGTTTTCGCTTGGCGCGCTAATGGTCCCAACTGTTTTTGAATCTCTTGAGTCAGATCGGAAAGCCGAGAGAGCTTTTCTTCCAAGCCCTCAAGTTTACGCAACGCCCGTTCCTTACGCCGCTGGTGTTTTAGCACCCCCGCAGCCTCTTCAATCAAAGCCCGCCGCTGGGAGGGATCGGCTGATAACACCTGATCGAGTTTGCCCTGCCCGATAATTACGTGCATATTGCGTCCCATGCCGGTATCTGACAGCAGCTCTTGAATGTCTAACAGCCGGCAGGGAGTACCGTTAATCGCGTACTCGGATCCCCCCTGACGAAACAGAGTCCGGGAAATGGTGACTTCCGAATAGTCAATCGGCAGTTCTCCATTGGTGTTATCAATGGTGAGCGCCACTTCGGCGCGCCCGAGGGAAGCACGCGAACTGGTACCCGCAAAAATAACATCCGCCATAGAGCCGCCGCGCAGATTCTTGGCGCCCTGTTCCCCCATAACCCAGGCGAGGGCATCAACAATATTAGATTTGCCGGAACCGTTAGGGCCGACTACACAGATAATTCCGGGAGTGAACTGCAAAGTGGTGGCGCTGGCGAAAGATTTAAATCCGCGCAGCGTCAACGACTTTACATACATCTAGTTGCTCCCGCTATTAGGAGGCATCCGGGAACCAAATCTTAATCTCGCGGGCAGCTGAGGCAATTGAATCCGACGCGTGCACCAGGTTCTGGATCTGCCCACTGTCATAGTCACGTCCGAAATCTCCGCGAATAGTCCCGGGGGCGGCTTCGGTGGGGTTAGTGGTTCCCACTAGGGAACGCACCCCTTCTACTACCCGAGTGCCCTCGATGACTGCCGCTACGATCTTCCCGGACTGCATAAAGTCAACCATGGATTCAAAGAAGTGCTTACCCTGATGCTCTTCGTAGTGATCCTGCAGTTCATCATCGGTAGCTTCTGCTACTCGCAGTGCCACGATTGCGTAACCTTTTTGCTCGACGCGGGCCAAAATTTTTCCGACCAGTCCGCGGTGGTACCCATCGGGTTTCACCAGCATCAAGGTGTATTCCTTATTCGGATCCAGTTTCAGTTCGCTCATTGCCGCAACCTTTCTTCTTTTCCCGTTCTTTTCCCCGGGATTTACTTTTCTAAGGATACCGGCAAAGGCCCGACCCCAATTCGTTTTATTAACTCCGCTGATTCTGCTGCGGGCGCCAGGGTATCCGAGGCTGCCGGTGCCGCCGGGATTTTGTTGCTCCCTACCGGATCCAGCGGATTAATGGGGGCTGGAGGCGGAGGCAGCATATTTTCCGAGGTAGCATTATTTTCTTCGGCAGCGGTTTTCTGGGGCAGTTCCGGACTTTGCGCGGCAGCTTCGCGTAACTGCGTCACGGCTTCCGGTTCCTTCATCTGGTCAGTAGCTATTTCCTCTGGCCAAGGCGCGTTAGAGTCACTAAGTTCTGCTTCTACCGCGTCGAGAGCCCGGAGAGACTCCCCGCCCTCGGCAGCAATCCGTAGTTCCTGCCCCGGATGCACTTTTAATCCCATCAGCGCTAATACACTGCCCGCATCGACATCATTAATGGTCACCTGAGCATCAAATCCGGTAGCGATCCTCGCTAGTCGCGCAGCCGGGCGCGCCGAAAGTGGCTCGGTGCCGCCGTACACCACAGTCCGCGGAGCGAGCGGGTCTACGGCGGGAGCAGGCGGTAAGATATCGGTTGCGTCCTCTTCGGGGAAAAATTGGGCAGCAGCGCTGATAGAGCGCAAGACTTCTGCCAGGTCGGCACCTTGCGCCGCGGCTACTGCCCCCGCGGCGGTTCCCTCTATCAGCGGACCGCGTCCCAGACGCAGCGATCGCTCTCCTAAGTCGGTGATTACCTGCTGGCAGGCCAGGCGAGCGGCTCCAAAATCTGCCATCAAGACGATTGCGCCCTGCTCTGACATTTTTTCCATTACCGCCGAGACCTGGGTAGTAACTATTTGCGAGGCCGTACCTAAGCCTTCATCGTGGCACCCGCAGGGCTCGACAATAACTTCCGGAGCTAGCGTGGCTACCACTTCGCATACCCCGCGTGCCAGGGTCTGCGACTGCGAAACGATAATAAAGGCGGTTTGCGGACGCATGGTATTTCCTCCCAGGTACAGATGTCTCCTCTAGGTTATCGCGCGGCTGGTTGCGACTTAAACCTTACCGGGATTATCGCTATCGCCAGTTACTTCTGGTGAAATACTAACCGTTAAATCGGATCTGCTAAACGACTGAGGTTAGGCGGCGTCTAGATCTTTGGCGATTAGCTCGGCGATGGCCGCTACTGCCTCCGGGTTTTCGCTCTCCACGGTGACCTCCCTGCCATATTCGGCTCCTAGGGTCATGATTAGCATCATCGAAGTGGCAGACACGGGGGCTTGCCCAGCGGTTGCAATAGTGATTTCTTCCGCGAACTCAGCGGCTTTGTCGGCGATAATCGCGGCCGGACGAACATGTAATCCCACCGCGGATCCTACTTTCACTGTTTTTGAAGCCATTATTTCTGTTTTCCTTATGTATCTGCCACTTAAACTTATGCTTTAGCTGCTGCCGGTTTTTTGCGATTCATCTTGGCGAAGGTAACTGCCGCGGCTCCCACTGCCACCCCCGCTAGCAGGGCGATAAGCGCTCCAAAAATATTGGAGTAGGCAAATAGCACAAAGATTCCTCCATGGGGGGCGCGACAGCCTACTCCTAGTGCCATGGCCAGGGCACCAGTCACCGCCCCACCTGCCATCATGGAGGGAATTACCCGCAGCGGGTCAGTAGCAGCAAAGGGGATCGCGCCCTCGGAAATAAAAGATAAGCCCAACAGCCAGGCGGCTTTACCGCTTTGTTGTTCTGCCGGCGAATATAGTTTCGGCCGCAAGGTAGAGGACAGCGCCATAGCTAAGGGCGGCACCATTCCGGCTAGCATAGCTGCCGCCATAAACTCATACGCCCCATCGGTAGCTTGCGATAGCCCGGCGCTTGCTACCAGGTAGGCGGCCTTATTGACCGGTCCGCCCAAGTCGAAACACATCATTAGACCAATGACCATTCCTAGCAGGATCGCCGAGGATCCGGCCAGAGAGTTCAACATATTTTGCAATCCGCTCATCAAAGCCGCCAGCGGGCGTCCCAGCAGCAAGAGCATTAACAACCCCATGAGCAGAGTGGTAACTAACGGTATGATCGCCACCGGCATCATCCCCGCTAACCAACGCGGACATTTCAAAGTAGACAACCAGTTAGCGATGATTCCGGCCAGGATCCCGGTAACTATCCCCCCAATAAAACCGGCTCCCACGATTGAGGAAATCGCCCCGCCAATAAAACCGGGAGCAATACCAGGTCGGCCGGCCAAGCCATAGGAGATATACCCGGAAAGCGCCGGCACTAAGAAACTCATCCCGGTTTGCCCTAGGAAGACTAGCAAAGCCCCCAGGTAAAGTGGAAGTCCGGAACGGTTGGTAAGGATTCTTCCTTCCCCGAAGGGGCCAGCATCTGGCAACTTCCACAGCGAGAAATTTAAAGAGATATCTTGTGCCGGGTCGGCTACATCGTAGCCTCCTAGCAGGAATCCCAAAGCGATTAAAAGACCGCCCGCGGCCACGAAGGGAATCATATAGGAAACCCCCGCCATTACTGCCTTGGGGATAAGTCTTCCCCAACTGGAGATTTTGGCTTTTTTAGCCGGCTTACCAGCGGATGTGGAAGCAGCGCGGGGGGCTTTAGATTTCGCTATCGCCTCCCGAATTAGTTTCTCCGGATCATTGATGGCCGCTTTTACTCCCACATCTACTAGGGGAAGCTGGGAGAACCGTTCCGGATCCTGCACGCTAATATCGTGGGCGAAAATAGCTCCTGACGCTCCAGCGATAAGGGCAGGATCTAGCGGCTCCAGATGTCCAGATCCTTGTGCCTCTACATGCACCGGGATTCCCAATTCTTTACCTTTATTGAGCAGGGCATCTGCCGCCATATAGGTGTGGGCAATCCCGGCGGGACAAGAAGTCACTGCCACTAAATATTCACCCTGATCATCACCGGTTTTCCGGTCTGTTCTCCTCGGATTTGCTGATTTTACGGGAGCTGGAGAAGGAGAGGCAGCCGGCTCCGACGTAACTCTAGGTGCAGCTTTCTGTTTTTCGACTGGGGCAGGCGTAGGTACCGGCGGTGCGGCCGGGGATAGCGCCTCCCTAATGGTTTGAGCTGCTTTTTCGGCCGAATCTGCAGACCGTAAAGCAGCTAGGAAATTTTTATCCACCAGTTTTTGCGCCAGCTTTTTCAGCAGCTGCAAATGTTCTTGTCCTTGCCCTTCGGTAGCGGCAATCATAAAAATCAAATCCGCGGGGCCATCCGGGGCTCCAAAAGCTACCGGTTCTTTTAAACGTGCAAAAGCAAGAGAGCTAGTATTCACCGCTTGGGAACGGCAGTGCGGAATCGCGATCCCGCCGGGCATTCCGGTCGCAGATTTAGCTTCTCGAGCCAAGAGGTCGCTGACCAACCTATTTTCATCAGCGCGCCCACTAGCAGCAATTTTAGCTGCTAGCGCTGTAATCACGCTGTCTTTATCGGCTCCCACAGGCTCGTCTAGACTTGCCAATATCGGGATTATCAGCTTATCCTCTGCCATGCTTCTCCTATTTTATGGGGTAACTCTAAAGGCTCAGTTTGATTATTTTAACTTGCTCGGGATGAATATTTTCTGAGGTAGGCGGCGGGGGTCTCGATTTGGCGCAGGCCGCCGCCTCAGGATTAGGTATCTTCGCCTTCCCGCAGCCGTCTCATTCTCGACAAGTTTCCACCGCCACTGCTGCTCGCTCGTAGTTATTCTATTTATCAACTCCGCAACAGTTCAAAAATCTTTGCGGGTTTGCCAGGTCTTTTAGGGTTTTTATTCGCCGTTGTCGACCTTAATGTGGGAGTTTTTGTTTTTATCTTGTTAAACACCTCGAGACGTGCAACACTGTGATCATTAAAGAGCCGCGGCGAGGAGAAAAGTTGTCCGCAGTAGAAACAATTTATGGAACTCCGGTAGTAAATGGCCTAGCTTACGGACCGGTCGCCTGGGTGAGCCGTTTTGAGATCCCCGAACTACCTGCCACTAAAATCCCGCTGACCGAGCGGAAGGCTGAGGTCGAGCGCTATCTGCAAGCATCCCAAACAGTATCCGAACGCCTGCTGACGCGCGCCAAAGATACTATCGGCACCGCCTCAGATATTTTAGCTGCGCAAGCAGAACTCTCCCGCGACCCCGGGTTCAAGAAGATGGTAGTGCAGGCGATCAATAAAGGCACCCCGGCAACCAGCGCGGTGATGACCACCACCGACACATTTTGCAGGATGTTCGAGCAAGCTGGCCGGTTGATGGCAGAGCGCACCATCGACCTGAACGATCTGTGCTTGCGGGTGGTAGCCGAACTCCTAGGGGAAGCAGAGCCGGGACTGCCGCACCTTAGCGAGCCTGCGGTGCTTTTTGCCGATGACCTCGCCCCCGCCGATACTGCCGGACTTAATCCGGAAGAAGTCTTGGCTTTGGTTACCGAACAGGGCGGCCCCACCTCACATACTGCGATTATCGCTCGCCAACTGGGGATCCCCTGTATCGTGGCGGTGCGTAAACTTCACCAAATTTCCCAGGGAGAACCGGTATTTGTAGACGCCTCCCTAGGGTCAATAACCACTGGAGCCGACCCGGATGAATCCCGCGCCAAAGTTACAGCTGACCTGCGCTCACGCGCAGCTATCCACGACTGGCAAGGCCCGGCGCGCCTGGCTAGTGGCGAGCAGGTAGAACTGCTCGTCAATGTGCAAGATGGCCAAGGTGCCAAGAAAGCAGCTGCCGGGTATGCGCAGGGAGTAGGGCTTTTCCGCACCGAACTTTGTTTCTTAGACTCCATGAAAGAGCCTACTTGCGCCGAGCAGGCAGAGAAATATTCGCGAGTGTTTGCAGCTTTCCCGGATAAGAAAGTGGTTACTCGTACCTTGGATGCCGGCTCGGATAAACCGATTTCTTGGGCCACTTTAGAGGAAGAACCTAACCCTGCTCTAGGGGTGCGGGGGCTGCGTACTACCGGGATTGACGAAGATTTATTCACGCGGCAGTTAGATGCCATTGCGCAAGCCGCCAAGGGGCATCAGGGGCAAAACTGGGTGATGGTACCGATGGTATCCACCCTGTCCGAGGCAAAGTGGGTAGCGCAGCTGATCCGTCAGCGAGGCCTTTCTGCCGGAATTATGGTGGAAGTTCCGGCAGTGGCGATTATGATTGACCAGTTCTTAGCGGAGGTTGATTTCGTTTCTATCGGCACTAATGACCTCACCCAGTATGTAATGGCTGCCGATCGGATGAACGCTAATCTGGCAACCTATACGGATCCGTGGCAACCGGCAGTTTTATCTTTGATTTCCCGGGTAGCCGGAGCCGGAGTGCGCTTAGGTAAACCGGTAGGGGTATGCGGGGAGGCAGCGGCTGACCCCATTTTGGCGTGTGTACTTATCGGTATGGGGGTCACTTCCCTGTCGATGGCGGCCTCGGCGATTTGCGGGGTAGGCGCCCAACTGGGACAGGTCACTGTCAAACAGTGTGAAACTGCTGCTCATTCCGTTTTAGAAGCAGTTGACAGCGGAGACGCCCGGAACAAGGCTCGCAGCGCCCTCGGGATTGGGTAAAAAACTCGCGCCCAGATCTTTTAGCTGGGCGCGAGTAGCAGGTATTTACTTTTTAAATTATTTACTGCCCCATTTATAGGCAGTTTTAGTATCCGGCGGGAGCAGTGCCAATCGAAAGATATTGCCCCTCCCCTAGGTCGACAATATCGCCCGTCTGCAACTGCACCGGCTGCGCCGGATCAATCGGGTAGACTTGCCCGCCGCGACGTAAACGGGTGCCATTTACTGATTCCAGATCCTTCAGCGAGGGGTTGCCTCCCTCGTCGATATACAGCAAACAGTGAGTGCGGGAAATCTGTTTAGCCGGGCTGGGCACGCTCATAGTTTGAGCTTGCGGATAGGAAGAAGTGGCAGCATCGGGGCGGCGCCCCACCACAATCGCGTCCTCTAAAATCATGGACTGCCCCTGCCCGGAAGTAACCGTATAGCGGGGAGCTGGCTGATATTCGGGCACTGCCCCATATTGCCCCTGCCCGTAGTCGGCTTGCCCATGGGGTTGCTGATATTGCGGCTGTTCGTAGCCGGGTTGTTGGTACTGCGGCTCTTCATAACCGGGTTGCTGATAGCCAGGTTGGTTATATGCGCCCTCTTGATAGGCGGGAACGCCCTGGGGGGAATATCCCGGATATTGGGGTACCGCAGGCTGCTCGCCATAGGGATTAGGGTAGGCGGCATTAGCCTGCTGACCATAGGGGTTGGGGTTGCCCGGCGCCGGTACACCGGATTCCGCCTGGGGGGATCCATAAATCCCGCTGGGCGGTACATATCCTGCATTCGCTGCACCCGACTGGTTCGGGTAGTACTGGTAGGGATCGTTATCCATTGATTTACCTCCATTACCAACCGGCAATTTTGCACTCTCTTATTGGCACCAGTCTACCCCAGGCGAGGTTTTTCCATCTAAGCTAACCGCAAAAACTTTTACGCACCATTTACCCCCCTGGGGCTGGAGCGTTATTTTCGGTTCCGTAACCGTATGACTGCCCGCGTCCTTGCCATCTTGGATTACCTGCACCTCGTAGGACGCCGGGGAATCTCCGGCACCCGCTTTCCAGGTAAGGGTGATTTGGCCATCCGCAGTGGATTTTCCTTCCAGGGTGGTAACCGGGGAGATTTCGGCGATAATTCCGTCATCCGCCGAGGCAGTAATCAGAGGCTCAGTGGAACTCGGCGCAGTTTTAACCCCGCTGGTATCCGTTTTGAAATAGTAGGAGACCCCGGCAGCAGTTCCCGCTATCAGCACCAACGCACCAATAACGGCTAGGAGGATTCGCCGCCATCCCAGCCGAGAGGTGGGCAATAGGGAACGCGAAAGTGCCGCGCTAGAGTGGCTCCCCACGATTAAGGGACTATCGACCCGCCCGCCTTCTTGATCCGGCACAGAGCCTTGGGAACCGGAGGCATCCTTAAGGCGGGTGGCATCCGGATCGGTAACCACCTGCGCCAAAGTCGGATTATCACTGGCGATATCCATGCTGGTCAGCGGAAGAGAGAGTCGGCGCTGCACTTCTTGTAGGGTGGCCCCAAATTGCGCGGCACTTTCGGGACGCTCCGCCGGATCATGTTGCAATGCCCAGGCCAGAATCTCGCGCAAAGGGGAGATCAATTGGGGCGCATCCAGGCGGGGTACAGAATGCAAAACCCGCTGGGTCAGCTCTGATACCGAGTTATCACCGCCCGGAATCTCGAAGGGACTACACCCGGTAACTAGCGAATGCATAGTTGCCGCCAGGGAATAAATATCACTGGTGGCTTCGGCCAAAGAGTTCTCATCGTGTTGTTCGGGAGGCGCCCACGGCACCGATAACCCTAAAACATCGCGGTGGGCCAGGGGCTTACCCAATGGCAAAGCTAAACCAAAATCCGATAACACCGGGGTGGAAAACTCCGAGAACAGCACGTTTGCCGGTTTCACGTCCCGGTGCGCTAGCCCGGCTCGATGCACCGTTTCTAAGGCTCCTGCCAAGCGAATAGTGGTATCTAAGGATTCTGCCAGTGAAAGCGGCTGGCGGCGGACGCGCTGCGACAAATTCGCCACCGGACAGTATTGCAATACCAAATAGGGACGCCCATCCGGTAGTTTTCCGGTTTGAAATAAAGATAGGATCGCCGGGTGAGCACAGGTGGCAGCTAGTGCGTCGGCCTCGGTAGTGAAAACTTGCCGCCCTTCCCTACTGCCTAGTTCTCGCAGGACTTTGACTGCTACTTTACGTTCGGGACGTTTTTGTTTATAGAGATAAACGTCGGCAAATCCGCCTCTGCCTAGCAGCGATTGCACGCTAAATCCCGGGATTTTAGGGGGTGTTTGGCTCATCATCATCCCCTTTCCGTAACCGCGTTTCATCCGTATTTTGGGGCGAGGGCGCCCGGCGCGTATAGTCTAGCGGCTCCGGGGGTAAATCTGGAGGCTCCGGGGGCCTCGGGGGAGCCGGTGGTTGCGGTTTAGCAGCGGAATTTGCCCCACGTTTCGGTTCCTTGGCTACCGCAGTTGCTTCGTTTACCGGCGGCCGGGGAGGCGGCGGTAATTCGGCCGGCTGCGTAGCTGGCGGCAGGCTTGGCGGATTCTTCAGGCGGGTAGCTTCCGCCGCTTCGGCTCGGTTAGCTAGATAGCGTTCGGGGCGCTCTTCCTCCCCTAGCTTCCAGGCCAGGTTTCCTCGTCGCGTTGCCTCCGGAGCTACTTCCTCACTTCGAACATCGGGGCTTACCGCCAGGCGGGTACCGTCGCTAAACTCTCCTCCCACCTGCGGCAGTCCTACTTGTCCTAGGCGGGTGGCTTCCGAAAATGCGTCTCCTCCCGCCGGAGCTGGGGTAGTTTCTTCGCTACTGCCGGGCGCTAAAGGAGTACGCAACTGCTGATATTCCTGTTCAGTAAGTCCCAAAGATAGGCTCGGAAGCGACAGCTCTTTACGAGGAGTTAAAACTTTCTCTACCCCGGGAATTTTCTCTAGCTTTTTAGCAAAACTACTGCGAACAAACCGGTTATAAAGCGAGGACGGCCGAATTGCTGCCACCAGTGCTTTAGCTTTTCCAGCTGCCGCTTTCCAGCTGTCGGTAAGGGTTTTAACTAGCTGCCACGCCCAATCGGAATCAATCTCGCTATCGCTGCTGGGACTGTAATCCAAGTAATCAGCGATCCCGGCCAGTTCCCGCGCTCCTGACTGCGGCTTCGCCTGGCCTATAGTCCCCAAATAGCTATCGATTATCCAGGCGGCCTCTTGGCGCGTAGCCCCCGCCGGGAGCCGGATTCCGCGATCTCGGAAACGATCAACTATTTCTTCCCAAGCCCCCTTGAGACGATCTTGGGGTTCTTTGGCGCGCCGCCTCCTCCGGGAGCGATACCACTTAGCTAAGAGAGTCAACAAGATCGGAGAAAGCAATAGCAGCAGCCAACCACCATATTTGGCGACTTGCGCCAGCGCTGCCAAAATTTGCATTCCCGTGGAATGATTATCGGCATGCGCTTGCTTTTCCACATGCGGTAACACCGGTGGAGTAGCCGGTGGTGGCGGGGGCTGCAACACCTGGGGTTTGGGAACCGATTTGGGTTGCGGCTGATCGGTACGAGGTACGCGATCGCGCGGAGGCGTGGGGTCAAAGGGGATCCACCCGACTTCTTTAAACTTAACTTCCACCCAGGCGTGAACGTTATCCCCTTTAAGTTTCAGGTTCCCGCCCGCTTTTTTATCGCCCGGATAGGCACCGAGCACCACTCGCGCCGGAGCCCCGAACGCTCTAACCATTAGCGCCATCGCTACCGCGTATTGTTCATCATCTCCGATTAGTTCTTTCCCTTGGAAAAACTGGCTCATCCGGGCGGCACGATGCCCGGGACGAGAAAGTCCATCGGAGCCATCGGAGAAGAAACCTTGCCCCGATAGATAGGACTCCACATTGCGCACCTTTTGCAAGGGGCTGGTAGCCCGCGCAGTTAACTGGTTATTGAGCTCGGTAATTTCTACCGGCACCGCTTCATCTTTACCTTGCGGTATGGGATCGAACTCTAAGCCCGAGATCCGAGAATCACTAGGAATACGTTCTTTGGCAAAACCTACCTGATAGGACAGATCTGCAGGGTTAGCGGTAAAGGCCGATCGTAGGGAGGCCGAATAATAAACAGTCGGTTTTGGCTGGCTTGCAAATTTTAGAGATTGCGCGTTACCGAGCAGCGGAAGCCAAGGTTGGTCATAGTTGACCAGTTTAACTTGGGCTTTACTGTCAGCGGACACCCCTTTATCTAGAATCGAATCCACCTGCACGAACTGCGCATTTAACTGGGGATCGATTTTGAAAACGGTGCCGTCATAGGCATTCATAGTGGCAAAACGCATCCGGGCACCCGCCGGATAGTTTTTTACTTCCGCAATAGTTTTGTCTTTCCAGTCGCGGGAAAGATGCCTAAAAGAGGCTAACGGGGAAATAAAATCTTCCAACTCCACCGGTGGGAGCACATGAGTGCGCAGCACTTCCCGGTTGTCTCGCTCGGTAATCCCCGCCAAAGATGCCGAAGCCAGGCAAATGACTAGGGTAACCACCACCATCGCCAGCGGGCGGATAAAACGGTTTTTCTTCTTTGCTCCCGCTAGGTTAACTGCGCGGGTTCGTGCCTTCGCTGCCGCCTCGCTGACCAGCCCGCTCCACAGCAACGCGAGGAAGAAATAGGCACCTCCTGCCCAGCGCGCTACTGGGACTAGCTGGGATCCCCAGGCAATTGCTACCACCAGGCTAATAGTGGCGGGGACTAGCGCCACCCAAGGCCGGCGGGAAGTCGCGGCTAATCCCGCTAGTAGCGCGGCAATAATACAGGTGAGGAAAGGCAGCACCGCTGCTCCTCCGGCTGCGCTCAACGGCAAGGGTGCCGTGAGAGTATCCCGCCAGCAGGTCACCGCGGAAGTCACTAGCACTTGTAAACCGGATAGAGTGGGGTAAAACTTCCGCCCCAAGGGATCCGTAGCGGCTAGAGTGGGGCCAAAGAGTAAAAACACCCCTAATAACAAGGTTAAAGTGGAAAGTATTCCCAGGTGCCAGCGGCGGCTAACCAGGGCTACTAGGCAGCCTAAAAGCGCTCCGCTGCTGGCCGCTATTTCCCCGGTGAAACCGACAAATGGCAAAGAAAACAGGTAACAGGGAACGATTAGGAGCAGCAGGGAGCTCAGGCCCACTATCTCGGATCTTTTCACGCTAGACTCACCCCGCTTAACGCCGGCGGTAGCTGCGAGAGTTCCCCAATATTTAGCAGCTTGCGGGAGGCGGCTCCCCGACGGGTTAAGGTAGCGCCGGCATCAGATCGAATACCGGTAGTAGCCATATCGGCTGCCGGCAGCAAACAGATTTGTTGCAGTCGGCGCATAGTTACTCCCGGCCCGCAGATTAGGGAACACACCGAGGCCTGCGCTTCATGGGCTAGCGCCCAGCGCACCAGGTGGCGATAGTCTGGAACATCCTCCGCCGGTTGCACTTCGGTTAAAAAGTCCAGGACTGCCCGGGCAGTGGCGGCTTTCAATACGGTTTTCCCCGCATAAAGCGTCAGGGGCTGCCCACTGGACAGGGAGGATACTGCCAGGGAGGCCGCTGCCTCTACCGCTAATTCGAAGTCCGCTTCCCGGTAGTTTTCTCGTTTCAAATCCAACACAATCAGATGGTGGGAGCGGCGGGTCTCGAGGTATTGCCGCATCATTAACTGGCCAGTATGGGCGGACATTTTCCAGTGAATATGCCGGCGATCATCCCCGCTTTCATAGGGACGCAAGGCGTGAAAAGCCGCATCTGAACTGGTTATGACCTGTGAGGTCGCCCCCTCCATATCTCGGGAATAACCGCTTAAAGTCCCCAGGGCGGAAGTGAAGTTGGGATACACAAATACGTCTTGAGATTCCGGCCAGGATCGCACCCGGCGGATTAATCCCAAAATATCTTCCCGCACCGTGCGAGGCGGCCCCACCACAATCTTTTCTCGCCGTCTGGTTTGCAATTGAAATTCCCGGGTGAAACTTTTTCCGGAACGCAAAGTAGGTACCGCGATATCGGCTTGTTCTGTTCCCAGCGGCAGCTCTATTTTCAGAGCCCGCACCGCCCGGCGCCCATTGTTGGTAGCCACTGCGCGCCCTATTAGCTCTTGCCCTTTGCGGAGCCGATCTTGCTCTACCGTTACCCGCAGCGCCAGCTCGCCCCCGCCCCAGGTTTGCCCTACTGCCGCCAGCAGCGCCAATAGCGCAGCAAACATAATGGCCGCGGCTTCCGCCCAGTCCCATGCGAGGTAGGCACCCAGGCTAGCCATTCCCCCCAACAGGACTAACCACCCCAAACCGGTGAGCGGAATTTTGCGCAGAGCAGTAAGGTAGGTACTCGAGCGCGCCTGTTTCCAGGCTTTATTTCCGCTTTTTAGCGCGGTTTTTAGCGCAGTAGTGGTGGTTTCGGAAACTTTCATTATTTTAGGCCTGCGAATCCACTGGCGGAGGTACCTCGTTTAGTGCCCGCTCCACTACGCTTTGCGCGGTTGCTCCTTCGAAGAGGGCGTCGGCGTCCATAATAATCCGATGCGCCCAAACCGGTACTGCCAGCGTCTTGATATCATCCGGCAACACGTAGTGGCGTCCTTGGGAAGCCGCCCACACTTTGGCCATCCGCATCATCCCGATAGTCGCTCGGGTTGAAACTCCCAGGTTAACCGCATCATCCAAGCGGGTAGCTTCCGCGAGTTGCTGCACATACCGGGTAATCTGCTCATCTACGTAGTTTCGCAGTCCTAGCTGTTCCCAGGTAGCGATTTCATCGGATTCAACCACCGGTTTCAGATCTTTCGATAGATCGGGTTGGGCGGCACCGGAAAGAATCTTAATAGCGGTTTCTTGGTCGGGATACCCGAGGGAAATCTTAATCAGGAAGCGGTCTAGCTGCGCTTCGGGAAGTTTATAGGTGCCTGCCTGCTCTACCGGGTTTTGGGTGGCGATCACCAGGAATGGTGATTCCACCGGGTGTATCACTCCGTCTACGCTGACTTGCCGCTCTTCCATCACCTCTAGCAGGGCAGATTGGGTTTTGGGGCTGGCACGGTTGATTTCATCGGCCAATACGATATTGGCGAAAATCGGTCCGGCGTGAAAATCCCACTCTTTAGTTTTCTGGTCATAGACGGTCACCCCGGTAATATCGGTGGGCAACATGTCCGGCGTGAACTGGATACGACTGTGGGTAGCATCTACCGAGGCGGCTAGCGCCCGCGCCAGGGCGGTTTTCCCGGTTCCGGGGGCGTCCTCTAATAGGACGTGTCCGCCGGCGAGAAAAGCCGCTAACACCAGGCGCACCTGGTGTCCTTTGCCGAGTATCGCCTGATCAACATTTTCGGCTATCTGCGCGAAACGGGTGGCGAACTCAGCGGCTTCAGCCTGTTTCAGGATCATATTGCGATCTCCTTTTCGGTTTGCCGGGCAAGTAAATCTTGCCCGCTAAGACGGGAGTTTAGGTATTTATTGCCCCCGAGGGCGCGCAGCGGCAACGGGAAATCCGAGTACCGGCAGCAGGTTCCGGTTGACGGGGTGGTCACCGGCAGTTCTATCAGGGGGGTCAGGTGTGGCCACAGTGGCTTTGAAACTGGCAGCAACGGGGTCAGTTGGTACCAATTTTGCAGGTAGGACACCGACGCCATCGGATCACTATTACTCGAGTTAGTGCTATCGGGATCAGGGGTAGCTTGCAGGGTCGAGATCTCTAGTTTCTGTCTAGATACCCGGGTTCCTTCGGGCATTAACTTCAGATCCGCCGTGATTTTCCAGGTCTGCCCCGGTTGTAGCTCTTTAAGCTCAATCAACCATCCAGATCCCGCCATCATCTCGGTTTGATATTGATAGTCGGCGAGAGTTGCTCCCCCCGGTCCTGCTCCGGAAACCGCCAGTTCCAAGGAGTTAATATCCCAGGTTTCCAAGCCGGAAACATCTACTTTTATCACCGTTCCGGTTTCAGATCTGCGGTTTGTCTGCTCGGTCATAGCGGTAATCTGGGGATTCTTCTGTGCTCCGAGATTAGCTTTTACTGACTTAGATATAACTTTGTTATATCTAAAATTACAGTTATATTCGACTGTCAGGCCAGTTTTTGCCCGCGGATCCGTGAACTGGAAAGTTCCATCATCTGCTACCGGGTTTCCCGCTACCCTGGTGGCCTTACATTCTCCGCTATCTCCGGCAGGAGGCTCCGCCCCCTGTAAATTCACTCTGGCTAGTTTGGATCCGGCGCGCTCTAAAGTAGCGCTAACAGTATCTTTATTAAAAGCATCAAAAGTTTCGAAGGTATCACTAGTAGCTGCCAGCCCAGACTTGGTATTGACCGCGTAAACACTGAACCGGTGAGATCCGCCGGGGATATCCGGAACTTTCAAACTGGTGCCTTTAACATCCCGAGCACCGCCCCCATCTATGCTCACCACATAGTGATCAATCGGGGAACCCCCATTGCTAGCGGGGGGATCCCAACTTAGGATCGCTTCTCTGGCCTTACCGGGGGTGGCCGACAGGTTTCTGGGGGCACTAGGTATAACCTCTACCTCTATCGGCGGGGAAGCCCCCGAGGGCTTAGAATCCCCCACCCGGTTAGTGGCCACCACGGTAAAGCTATGTGATTTCCCCGGTTCCAATCCCGGGAAATCTACCAGGGTTGCCCGGGAGGTAACCGTTTTCCCGGAAACCGAATCGGTAACTTTGTAACTGGTGATGGGAGCGCCGTTAGCGGCGGGGGCAATCCAGCTGATAGTGGCGGTAGTTGATTCGCTGACTTTAGCGGTTACTGCGGTAGGAGCATCGGGCACGGACAAAACTCGGATCCGGGCAGTACCGGTTACTTGGCGATCTGGATCATTACTGGCATCTTGCAAAGTGTAGGAAACCACCAGGTCGCCTTTAAAACTGGCTGCAGGGGTAACTTCCAGGTGAGTTCCGGAGGCCGAAGCCTGTCCGGCTCCTTGCACTATGCTCGGCGACCCCACGGTTTTCAAGGATTTTCCGGGATAGGGGTTGGTAGCATAGCGACTTAAATCAATGCTGAGAGTCTTTCCAGATTCGCCCTCTAAATCAATCGCGGTCACTTGAATCAAGGGACGAGTAGAGCTGACCACTCGCACCGGGATTTTCCCGATAGTAGGCCCGGCGCTGTCCTCCACCGTGACTTCGATATAACCGGCATCTCCTTTAGCTTTACCGGCTTCGGCCGCAACTGAAAGCCGGCTGCCACTGATCGAAGCTTTAATCCCTGCGGGAACCCCTCCGAGGCGGTAACGCATTTTCGCGGGATCGTCCCCATCTTCGTCGCTAACCATATCGGCCAAGTTAACGTTAACTGCATCTTCACCAGCAGCTACTTCTATGCGCGTGGGGGTGAAAATTGGCGGGCGATTGCTAGTGGGTTTCACCTCAATGGGCAGGGTTAAAGAGGCGCTGAGGGCGGAAGAATCATTCGCCTTCCCATCGCTAACCTGCATCACCAGGGAAGTTTTCCCATAGAAATCAGGATTGATACTTACTTGGAAGGAATCGTCCCCCGACATTTTGACTCCGCCGGTAAATCCAGCACCCATGGTAATGGCTTTCGCGGAATTAATATGCGGGGTACGTGCCTTGCGGGTGATCACATAGGAAGCCAAATCGACGGTTAGGGTCTCGCCAGATTTGGCTTTTATGGGGATAGCGTCGGGGTCGATATAGGGCTTTTGATCGGAAACCCCCGGCACGTTAACTATGGCGTTGGCACTTAATCCGTCCTGGTCGGTGACCGTATAGAGCACCAATTGCCGCTGGGAAGGCGCGGGAATCACCAGCTTTTGCCCTTTTACGCTTATTCCTTTTTGCTCACAGCTAACCGTGAGCGCGGCACCATCCCCGTCGGGGTCAATATCATTGGCGAGGACGTCCACTTCGATGGGGTCGCCCACTTTCCTTCCTCCCTCTTTCGCCGTCACCAGGTCATCGGCGGCCTCGGGGGCTTGCAAGGGGGCAAAGGGGTCTACCTGTACGGTTGCAATCGAGGTGTCTTGTCCGCCGCGCCCATCGGTGATGGAGTATTGGATCCCGTAGGAGTCGGCTTTCTTGGGGGTAGTAAGCACTACCGCATTTTCGCGGGCAGCCACTTTCAAACTGTCGCCGGGACTTTGTAGTGATTCTGCGATCAGGCTAACCCCGTCACCGTCGGGATCGGTATCGTTAGCAGTAACCGCTACTGCGAGGGGGCGGTTCGGCCGCACTCGTACCTCATCCGGGTTAGCCTGCGGGTTTTGGTTAAGACTGGCCGCGGGAGCCACCCCCACCTGCACCCGGGCGGTTCCTTGTTTCCCGAAACGATCTTCCACGATATAGCTGAAAGTATCAGTCCCAATTTTCCCAGCTATTGGCTGGTAGTTGAGCCAACTGGGGCCAATATCCACTACTCCCATCTTGGCGGCATCGGCGATTCCCACCAGGGATACGGAATCTCCGTCGGGGTCAATATTGGTCAGATCTACCGGTATCCGGGTGGCTTGCCCCGAAATCGCCCTCCCGGTCACTACCCGGGGTTCGGGAGCAGAGTTATCGGAGGGATTTGCCGGTTTTATCTCTACCCTTACCCGCGCACTGGCTTGGTTTTGGTTGGTGTCTTTCACCGTATAGGTGGCTTCATATTTTCCCGGCTTTTTCGCCAGGAAACGTACCTGGTTGCCGGTGACAAAGAACTTCCCGGCTTCCGGCGGAGTGGTGGTGGTTAATTTCGGGTCGACTTTTAAGGTCAAACCCACCGGGGAGCGGTCATTGGCCAGCACATCTACGGTAGCTACGTCCCCTACTCTCCCTTTGGCTTCATCGGGTTTCGCGGTGGGGGGCGTAGTGGCCGATTGTGTGGTTACCGGAATAACCGTAACTACCCCTTCGGCGCTTTCATGCCCATTTGATACCTGGTATTTCAAGGTTTCGGCTTTAGTTATTCCGCGGGGAGCCGTGATATTTAACAGCGAATGATCCATCACAGTTGCCCGCAGGGGTGAGGACGCGCCCACGGTTACCGCCTGGGTGACCAGCACTTCTCCCGCTGGATCGGAATCGTTGGCGAGCACATCGGTTAATACCTGTCCCCCTACCGGCAACACCGCCATATCGTCTTCTACCACCGGTTTTCCGCGTTTTCCAGAGGACGCGACGTCAACTCGGATAACTCCGGTGGCGGTAGCTGGCCCATCGGAGACCGTATAGGTCAAATAGTAGATTCCTTCCTGATCGGAACGGAAGGAGAGCGTTCCGCCCGCTAAATCCGGGGTTACTTGCGGTCCGGCATTTTCAATATTTACCCCCGCCAGGGTCAAGGGATCACCATTGGCATCGGTGTCATTTGCCAGGGGGCGAATAGTGATAGTGGTTCCGGCGCGGGCGAACGCCATATCGCCGTTGGCTTCCGGCGGCACATTTCCGGCGGCGCGCACATCCACAATCACCCGACCGGTGATTTCTTGCCGCCCGTCGGAAACCAGCACTTTTACTTCTTTTTTCCCCACCCCGCTGGCCTGGTTACGGATTACCAAGGTGCCTTCTTGGCGGTATTCCACCTGGTTGTCGCCGTTAGATGCAGCGCCCGATAAGAACACCGGGTCTCCATCGGGGTCAGAAAAGGCCGGGAGCGCGTTGTACTCGATTTGTTTTCCGGATTCGACCACCACCGTGGGTACCCGTTTTTGTACCGGAGCGGAGTTTTGCGGCTCCGGGGTGATCTTAATGGTCACATTGGCGGTATCGACGCCTCCGCGACCATCTTTCGCCTGGTAGGTAAAGTTTACGGTTCCGGAGGCGGCGGCGGGCAGTTCGATCCGTAGCGCGGCACCTCCGCGTACTGGTTTAACTTCGCCTTGGCTCACCGGGCCTAACACTTCGGCGGTTAGTAAATCGCCATCGGTATCGGAATCATTCTCCAGCACCGGGAGGGTGGTTATTTTTCCTGGCCGCGCCCCAAAACTATCGTCACGAGCCACCGGCGGGGTGTTTTCTTTCTGCCGATCTTTTTGCGCTATCTGTTCGGTTATCTGGGGAGAGTCTTCGCGTTCCTCTTGTTTCTTTAACATGGTGGAGATTTCGTCCCAGTTATCTACCAGTTCCATGTTTTTGTCCGCTAACCATACTGCCCCATCGGTGGTGTCATTAAGCACCACCAGGTCGCGGTTCTTGCGAAATACCGGGGTTTGGGCATTTTTCAGTCGTGTCAGTTCTTGGGCGGGGCGATAAACTTTCCCCGCGCATTCGCGCACAAATTTTCCGCTCCCGGCCCAGGCTCCATACACGCATTGGGCTTTTACTGCTGGCCTGGCCGGTTTGCCGGCGCTCCCTCCGGAAGGAATTTCGCGAGTTGATCCGCTGGCTAGATCGACTTTTATCAGTTTGTCTTGGTCTGCGAGTAGCACGTAGGGTTTTGCCGGCCCCGATTCTTGCAGTGCCAATTGGGAACCGGTTACTTTTATTCTTTTGCCGCTGGGCAGGAAAAGTACCCCTTGGGAACTATCGAGGGCGACTGCTTGTTTTCCGATTCCCGCCACTTCTAACTGGGCGTTAACCGGTATTTGGGGTATTTCTACCCGTTCATCTTTCCAAAGTTTGCCCTCTTTGGTCACGGTGACTAGTTCTTTGGTGGTTGGGGAAGCGAGGAAGAAGGCTCCGGTTTCCCCTCCCGCTAACTGGGCTCCCCGCAGGGAGCGCACGGTAGCATTGGCGCGATTGCGCTCTTGAGAAAGCAGGTCTTCCCCGCTCCAAAGTAGTCCGGCTTCGGGGTCCAGGATCGCCAGGTTTGTCCCCGACTGGGCTATCTGTTGGCCTTTCTCCAAGGAAGAGGAAGTTTCGAGGCGTACTTTTTTAGGGTCGATTTTGGCGGCTTCGCTGGCCGCTTGGTTTTGGAAATTAACATTCTCCCCCGCCTGCGTGACGTCAAACTGTCCGGCTTTGGAGCGCACTGCTCCATCCAGAGTGCGGGCTGGAAAGTTAAGGTGTCCCACTAGATGTTGGGATTGGTTGGTAACCCAAATTCCGCCATCATTTAGATCTACCTGCGCCCGGGTTATACCGGGATGCTGCCAAGCTAGGTAGGCGATTACCAGGCTGAGCACGCTCAGTACCGCCAGGGACACTTTCCGCATCCGGGCCTGCAGCTGCGCGTGCTTTTTCCGCCGCGCCTGAAAACTGGAGTACCCGGTGGAGCCGGTGTCTGGGGTGCTGGCGTCGCTGCGGCTGCCGCGGGCACGGGAGGATCCTCGCAGACCTCCTCTGCTTCTTCCCGCTCTGGCCACAGCTCGCCCTCTTCTCGTCTTTTAATCTTCCGCCGCCAACCCGCGAAAACTTTTCCGCGCAGACGGGGAACGTACCTGCAAGTATTTACTAAATAATGAGTCTACTAAACTCCAGCGCTTCTCCGACGCTTTTAATCTATTTTTATCCCCCGGGTATCGTTTTTTCAGACTGGCTACCGCTTGCTAGATTTCGCACCATCCCCCCTCATTTTCTGCAGCTAACTGCAAGAACGTATGACTGTGAATATATGCACCCCTGCATCCATTGCAAGCCTCCACAAGATAACCTAAAATGAAAAGATGCTAATAAAGAAAAAAGTTTCCTCCGTTTTTCAGTTAGTAGCCACTCTCGCAACCCTCGCGGTGATTGTGGCGCTGGGGTCAACCAGTCCGGCAGCAGCCGAGGGTGTAACCACTTGGGATGACCTGGTGGCAAAAGCCGCTTCCGGGCAAAATGATTTGACGGTGACCGGCGACCTTACCCTTACTGAGCAGTCAAAATCGCTGGTAGTTCCCCAGGGCGCAGAGCTCACCCTTAAAGGAGCAGGCACAGTCACTGGAATTAACAAGACGGCTGTGGAAGTTAAATCCGGCGGGAAACTGAACTTGGAGGGTCCCTCCTTCACCAAAACGCAGTTCACGGTAAACGGAGATTTAAACTTTAGCGCCGGTTCCATTCACGATTCCAATCCTGCCGGCCCGGTGATTTTCGTTGACGGCGGCACCTTCACCATGAGCGGCGCTGCCGATTTCTCTAAGAACACCACCCCAGAAAAAAAGGTAATAACCGCCATCACCCCCACAGGCATCGACATCGAAAAATTAGCACCCATCACCGTCTACAACGGGACGGTATCAATCAATGGCGGCACCATTAAAGACAATCAAGGCGTTATCAGAGGCGGCGCTCTGGGAATTTGGGGCAGCGAAGGAAAAACCGCGACCCTTAACATTAAGGGCGGCGAAATCACTGAGAACAGCGTCGAGCATTCCAGCAGAAACGGATTCGGCGGGGCAGTATTTGCCGCATACACTGACGTGACTATCTCGGGTGGAAATATCCACGATAACTTCACCGAGCGTGGAGGCGCGCTAGCCCTGGAACACGGATCCCTGGTAATGAGCAACGGAAACCTACATGATAACCAGGCTAGCCGCGACTACTCCGGTAACGGCGGAGCCCTCTATCTAGATGATTCAAAATCTCAGATTTCGGGCGGTACTTTCACAAACAATGCGGCTAACGGCTGGGGCGGAGCGTTGGTTACCTTCGGCGGTAACCACACTATCGACGGTGGAGACTTTCGCGATAACCACGCACTAAAATGGGGCGGCGCCTTTCACGGTCATGACGGCAAAATAACTATCAATGGGGGTTCTTTTACCGGAAACAATTCTGGAAAATCCGGGGGAGCTGCCGCTTTTGACGGTAAAGCGAACGCGACAATTATTTCCGCTTATTTCTCTGAAAATAAAGCCTCTGGTTTTTGGGGTGGCGGAGCCATTTACAATGACACCCATTCCCACCTCACCATCAACAATGCCTTAATCAGGAAAAATACAATTAAAGATGCATATTTAATCGGCGCCAACAACCATCCCATCAGCCAGCAAGGTGGTGGGGTCTGGAACTGCGACACTGGTCACACCACCCTCAATATCACTAAGGGTGCAGCTATTTTTGAAAACAGCGCCCCCGATGCGGGCGAGAATAAGGAGTATAAGGGCGCCGGGGACGATTTTGTCAGTATCACCAAGCATAAATACGAAAAAGATTTCGATGGCGGACGACCGGTTTCCATTAGCCCCCGGATACTAGGAGGCGGACAGCGCCTCTGGTATCAGGATGGATCTATCTACAGCTACCACTCCAACTGGGCACCAGAAAAGCAGCTGCCTCGCTATAAAGAGGGGGGCGAAAACACTCGTATCCCTTACGACAAAGAATTCAACGAAAATAAGGCATATAAGTCTGTGCCCAGCAAAGACTCCAAAGCGCTCGCCGAAAAACTCGCGCAGGTGGTTATCGAAAATAATGCTGCTACTAGCTTAGGTATCAGTGGCGGAGGGATTTCCAACAACGGAGAGTTGACTTTCGGTAGCCCAGGCAGGTGGAAGCTCCAGATTAAGAAAGCTTGGCAAGGCGATGACCCGGAGCAGCGTCCGACCAAGATAACCCTGGACGTGCTAGTTGGCGGGCTGCAAGTAGACAAGGTAGAACTGAGCAAAGAAAACAACTGGACGGCCGCGGTCGAGAACTTCCCCGATCCTGACACCCTGATCGATGCGAAGACCGGCAAGAAACTGCCGATCACCTTTAGAGAACATGACGGGAGCGGCAAACAGCTGGATGGCTACCAGCTGGCCGTAACCGATGAGTCCAAAGACGAGGGATCCATGACCTACAACATTTCGGTAGTCAACAAGATGACTACCGAGGTCGAGGTGTCCAAGAAATGGGCAAACCCGGATGGTACTTGCCCGGATGCCTCTCAAATCGAAGTCCAGCTGCTAGCAAATGGGAAAGCAACCGACAAGAAGCTCATTTTAAGCGCAGCGAACTCTTGGGAAGGTAAGTTCGAGGATCTACCGAAGTACATTGACGGTAAACTCGCAAAGTACACCGTCTCCGAAGTAGAGATAAAGGGATACCGCAGCGAGATCCGCGGAGACGCTACCGGAGGATTCTTGATTACTAACAAATGTACAGTTCCTCCCGCTGACACCACCCCGCCTCCGCCAACACAAACCACCCCGCCACCGGGAGATACTCCTCCGCCACCAAAGAAGACTCCCCCGCTGCCTCCTACCGGCTCTGAAATTAGTGCGGCTCTAGCGCTGGGGATCTTGGCGCTGGCTAGCGGAGTGGTACTGGTGCGCCGCCGGCTGCAAAACGGCTAAAACTGCCCAGATTCTGGCGGTCATTTATGGGCCAAAAGCCCTAAAGGCGTAGACTGCCGCTATGGCTGCGGAAAGAAGCGATAGCGGTGGCTACTCCCGGGGAGACCCCGAATACCGGCGCATCGAACTCGCGTTATTTATTGCCGCGTTCGTCAGTTTCGCGCAAATGTACGAAACCCAGGTGTTATTGCCGGAAATCTCCAAGCATTTTCACCTAGATCCTTCGGTTGCGTCCTTAACGGTTTCCCTCACTACCGGAGGCTTAGCGCTTGCCTTATTCCTGGTCGGACCTTCCTCCGAGCGACTGGGGCGCCGACCGATCATTCTCACCTCTATTTTGGTAACTTCTCTGGTGGGGATGGTGCTCGGCTTTGCCCCCAGCTGGCACCTGCTGCTTGCCGGGCGTTTCCTGCAAGGGATTGCGGCGGCGGGTCTGCCCGCCGTGGCGACTGCCTACCTGGCCGAGGAAGTACGCCCCCGGGATTTACCCCGGGCAGCGGGGGTTTACATCGCCGGCACCGGCCTGGGCGGTCTTTTCGGGCGGATCCTCAGCGGGGTCATCTCCCATTTCCTGCCTTGGCATTGGGTGTTAACCGTGATTGGAGTGGCCGGAGTTTTATTCTCGTTATTGGTCTGGCGGCTGCTTCCTCCCCAAGAAAACTTCCAGAAGTCTCCCCCAGGTATAAAAATCTTGATAGCCCACACCAAAGCGGTGTTGAGCGAACCGGGGTTAGCCTTGTTATTCCTGATTGGCGCCCTAACCCTAGGAGCCTACCAGGCGGTTTTCAATATGGTGCCCTATCGTTTCAGCGTCGCCCCCTACCTTTTCCCCGCTTGGATAGTTTCCGGATTCTTCCTAGTAAACGCCTTCGGTTCCCTGGCCGCCTCGGTGAGTGGCAACCTAGTTGCCCGCTACGGCCGGAGGCGAGTAATGCCCTTGGCTGCGCTGCTGACTTTAATCGGCCTGGTACTCACCATTTTTGAAACCTTGTGGATCGTGATTCCCGCGTTGATAATCTTTGCTATCGGATTCTTCGCTGTCCATGCCACCGCCTCCGGCTGGGTAACTGCCCGCGCCGTGGCGGGAGTAGGCGCTGCCGGGCAAGCCGCCTCCGCATACTCCATTTCTTACTACCTGGGAGGCTCCTGTTTCGGCACCGTCGGAGGTATCGCCTGGTATCACTGGGGTTGGTCAGGTTTAGTCGCCCTCACCGGCAGTCTCATTGCCCTGGTAGTAGTATTCGCCGTCCTCCTGCGAAGAATCCCGCCCCTACAAAAATCCGGGTACTGAGTTACTTGAGCGTAGATTCTCTGTGCGAAGGCTACCCAATGTGAACTGCGCGGTCTCGGGGCGATAACAGTACTCGGGGGACCCCGGTGAGCCTTGCAAGAGTTAAAACAAGGACCAACTTGGAATCTATCTAGGGGGAAACGTATCCGATTAATAAGCTAATCATGGGTAGCGTGTCCCCTCTCGTATCTTTTATCGCTCCGAGACAGATCTGCGAGAGGGATAGGTTTTATCCGAGTGGGCGCGGTGGGCATAAGAAATCGGGGAGAGACCTAGCCTCTCCCCGATTTCTTGGGCGGGAGGAAAAACTTATCCCTCTCGCCTACCCTCCACTGAGGAAAGTCTGCTACCGCTGTTCGCGGCGACGTAGGATTAGGTATCCTCCGGCGAGGCAAACCAGCATGGCGCCCAGCGCTACGCTAACTTGCGCGCCAGTCTTTCCTAGCTGCTTCTGCGCACCATCCGGATTGCCGGGTTTACCCGGTTTACCTGGAATGTCGGTTCCCGGTTCCGGTTCGTTGGCCACGTAGATATAGGCGCCGTCGTACTGTTGGGTTTCATCCGCAGGATCCTCCCATATCGTGAAAGTCAACGGCTCTTCTAGCAGCTTGTAGCCTTTAGGAGACTTCACTTCTTTCAGCTGGTACTCATACTGCTCTTTCTCGTTGCTAACCAGCAGTGACCACCCGAATTTATCCTGGTCGCCCCTAATGGTAACTTCCCCATTCTTATCGGTAGTAAACCGCAGGGGCTCTTTCTCGGCCTGCTCTGGGGTAAGCTTGCCCATCAGCGGCTGGAATTTACCGTCCTTCATCTCATAGAGTTCGAACTCGGCGCCTTCCAGCTGAGTGGTCAAGTCACGGGAATCATGCTTGTGAATAGTGATTCCCGGGTTGGGGGCGCTACCGCCCGCAGCCATCCGTACGGCTACGGATCCCTCGACCTTGGACTGTTCCTTCCCGACCTCGACCTCGTTACCGTAGTTAACCAGGTCTTTGCCGATAACTTTTGCTTTGTAGGTGACCACTACTTTCTGTTTATTGGGAACTTCCATAGTGAGCACCCCGTCCTTATAGACCGGATGATAGTCGAAGTCGGCCGGGGTCATCTCTAAGGTCTCCGGCTGCAGACGCAGATTTGTCATCTGGTCTTTAAAGTTTGCAGTCGGCGCCCCGTGGGCAATATCTAGAGCTCCGGGGTTGATAGTGACCTTGAAAGTCGCCTCATAATTATTGCTTCTAGTAGGCTTGTCGGTCAGTTCTTTGGTAAGCGGGCCATACACATAGTCAGCATCCACCGCTTTGGTAGTCACCGGCCCCCAGGTGGCGGTGTTACTAACCTTTAAGCCTTCCGGGTTCTTATTGATGGCATCTAGCGCTGCCCGACTAACCGGAATTAGCGAGTAATCCAGGTAATAGACTGTTTTTATTTTGCCGTCCGAAGTCTTCGGCAAATCAGCAGTCTGCATCTGGAAGGTAATTTCGCCGTTCTGCTGTTTAATCTTTAGCTTCTCTTCGCCGGAAACATTGGGCGCCGGATCCTCAACCAGCTTTAACAGCTTAGAATTGAACTTGTCAGTAATCAGGAAAGATTTCCCTGTGTACTGATCCAGCCCTTCCAGGCGTAGCCGGTAGTTGAATACCGGATAGTCGACCCCACCTATTTCCTTGAATTTAATGCCGTCGAAGGTTTTGTGGATCCCCTCAGGATCCGGGGTAGCCGACGCCGAGGCGGTACGGTCTTTACCATTGGCAGTGGCTTTCACCCGGTTGACGTGCCGATAGAGGCTCTCGTCACCATCACGGTAGGCTTTTACCCACTCTTGGTCATTGGTGGTAGTAAAAGTAAGTTTTACCGTGCGCTCAACGGGATTGCCCGCTTCATCAGTGTCGGGGTTGGGCTTTAGACCAGCTTTGGTCTTTCCCTCGTCCTGGTAGAAAGTGATGCTAAATCCGCTGTCGGGGTTCTTTTCATCTTTCGCGAACGTCCAGCTTTCGCCCTCTATCAAGCCTTCAACCTTAATATTGGTATCTTTCAGCGTGTCCTGGAAAGTTTTATCGCCACTCTTGGCTGCCGGCAAGGTATCCGTCAATACTAGGGAGTCATAGCCTTGCGGCACCACATTGACGGCTACCTCCCAAGTAACCTCATCTGGATTAGCGGAAAGAGCCTTCTTTTCAACGTTAAAGACGTGCGGAGGGGTGAGCCCAATGGTGGGCGCAGCTACTTCCTCTGGACCATTCGGGTTTTGAGGGGTAGTGCTGGAAGCACCGTTCTCCACCGAAGTCGGCACGATCTGCTTAGTGACATCAACTTCAGTGGTGTAGGTGATTTCGTAACTAGAGTTTTCCGGGTCAGTTTTAGTACCCGGCAACACATACGACCACTCGAACTGTGTATCCAAATCGGTGATGCCAACGTCTGCCCATTTAATCTCGCGGGTTTTCTCAATAGAGTTTCCCTCTGCGTCCTCTTTCCCCTTGTTCACCACGAGCGTAATGCCGTCTCCCGAGTACTTCATCATCTTTTGGAACCCTTCAGGAATGGAGTCTTTGACGGTATTGCCCGCTACGTTCAGTTTCGAGTATTTATTTACATTAAGGGTCCAGGACTGCTGGTAGATTCCCGACTTAGGTGCCGTTTCTTCGGCGGAGCCAGCATTCTTGGTGATAGTACCAATCTTTAACTTATGCTCCAGGTTATTAATGGTCTCTTTGGGGGCAGGAATCTGGTCAGAAACCACATTGGCTTTATTCTCGGTTTGAGCCTTGGTGCCAGCCTCGTCCGGGTTTACCTTAGAGTAATCAACGCTGGCAGAATATTCGATAGTAACCTTCTCCCCGTGAGTCATCTTGGGAATGGTCACCGTAAACCCGTTATTTTCAATCTTTGGTTCCCCGGGTTTAGGGGCTTTCTTGTTTGTGGACCTAATCTTGATAGCCTTCGGATCTTGTTCTAGGTGCAGTACCGTGTCGTCACCTTGGATCTGGTCAGAAACCACCACATTTTCGTTAGTGTCGATAGAGGTAACCGTCAGAGTGTAGAACACTTTCCCGGCAGCGAAATCGTGCCGCGCACTCTTAGTAATGGACAGATCGGGATCGTTCGAAATCAGCACATCCATGTGGATGTCATCGTTCAGATCAATATTGGAGGCATCTTTTGCGAACTTCACGTCCAAGGTGACAAAGAACTTGGCCTGTTGGGACTGAGTTAACATCTCATCACTAGATAGCTTTATATGGATCTTATTATCCTTCGTCACCCAAAAAGTATTGTCCTCAACGGTTTTCCCTTGAGCTACGATGGTGAACTGTAGCGGCTTTTCAATGGGGAAAGCCTGCAGGGTGGTAGGCAATTCATAGACCAGTTCAGTAGCGCTAGGTATTTGCCATTCATCGCCGCGCTTCTCGGCGAATCCTAGTTTCAACTGGTAAGGGGTATCCGGGTGGACGATATATTTCCCGTCCTTATCTTTCTTAAGTTCGGTGCCACCGTAGGACAGCGTTGCGTCATCAGTTAGGAACTTGGTGAGGTCGAACGGATCCGTAGCGGGAGCGCCTGGTTCTTTCGCGGGACCGGGTTGCGGGGCGGGGTCTGCGCCCTGAGCGGGATTAGTCCCGTTCTCGGGAGTAGCTTGTTCCTCATTACCCGTGGGGTTAGAGTTCGCAACACCAGGATCACTGGGTTGTGGCTGTTCAGCGACCGGATCAGCGCTTCCCTCTGGCTGGGCGTAGCTGACCTCGGCTTGCGGGCCGAACCCCAAAAGCAATGCAAAAGCCAGTAGGGGTAGTAAAAGTTTGAGGGCACGATATTTCCGATTTTGCCCCATTGCGCGAGTGGAACCCGAATTCATGATTATCTCTCCCTGAGTTAATGCGGCCATTTCCCCTGTTCACAGCGATTAAGCCTCATTAATTATTTTCTCATATACCACCCTACTATATACCGTCTACCTTTAGAAATACAGAGGAAAATTTGATTTCTCTATTCCTTTTTGGTGCCAAAAAATAGCGACTACCGGTTTCTCACTCCGCCGCCCTAACCTCAAGTCTCCTGGAGCCACCTCCTCCAGCAACGTACCCTCGTGAAAGCGCTCCCCTCTTAATTCGCGCGGGAGGGCGATTTAGTACCGGGAGGGTGAAAACGTCACCTGTTTCCCTAAACATTCCTAATTCCCCAGACCGAATCACCCTCCCCCGACAACACCACCCTCCAAAAGCATGATGCCCTCCACGGCACAACTTTCCTATCCTTAAAACCTTTGCCGATCCGTATCCCACAGGATACGATTATTAAAACTAAAAGCTAAAGACAGTCCAAACTCAGGACATAGAAAAAACAAAAAATCTCGCTAAACAGCTAAAAGAGGAGGGATCATGGGAATAGATATTTCAACCTGGGACGCCAGCGAGTATCTGGATAGCGGTGATGACGTAGCTGCCTACTTAAATGCTGCTTTAGAGGACGGAAATCCGGCAATCCTGCAGGCAGCTCTCGGGGACGTTGCAAAAGCCCGGGGAATGAGTGTTATCGCCCGCCAAGCAGGTCTGGGGCGCGAATCCCTCTATAAGTCATTATCACTAGAGGGCAACCCCTCCTGGGCAACTGTCACCAAAGTGTTAAACGCGCTCGGCTTACAGCTAGAAATCAAATCGCCGGTTTCCGCCTAGCGTTTCCGGAGCGTCACTAGCCTCCCCCCTATAGGAATAACCGGGAAGCGGAAAACGCTATTCTTTGCTTTAGGTGAATCTTCTTCCGAGCGCGCTTTATTCAATATTTCCACACTTCACAGTATTTTAAAAGCTATTTCGTTGCGGTTCTACAGAGGTTTCGTTGCGGTTCTACAGTAATTTCGTTGCGGTTTTACAGCAGGCTAAACCTCCCCTTCGTTCTCCTGTACAGTTCCAACTCTCGAAGCTAAGGCTCGCCTCTAAGACAAAACTTGGACGCCCTCACCCCTAGTCATTTTCACCCTCCCCTAACAACACCATCCTCAAGCGATCAAATTACCTTCCAGAGACAAAATCGCCCTCCGAAATGGCTAAATCACCCGAAAAACACCCTTATAAACTCGCGCGGGAGGGTGATTTCAGGCGGTTAGCGCGGTTTTGGGGTCTTGCGCGCTTATAAACTTGCGCGGGAGGGTGATTTTGTACCGGGAGGGTGAAAACGTCTCTCCTCACCACCCCATTCATAAACGCCCAAAACAAAACCACCCTCCAGCGACCATATCGCCCTCCAGGAACGAAAGCGCCCTCCACAGATAGCGAAATCAGTTAATTTGTCGCCCCTCCCCTCCAAGCCGGAGGGCGATTTTGTAGCGGGAGCAAAATAGAGTTAAGAAAAAATGGGAGGAGTTTATGATGAGCGATTTCAATATTGCGCAGGCCGTAAAAAAGCTAGGTTCCTGGCAAGAGGAGACCTACCAGTGGCTGCACCAGCACCCCGAGCTTTCCATGGCTGAAACCGAAACCTGCGATTTTATTTACCAGCAGCTGCAAGACTTCGGTTATGAAACCCAAAAAATCGGTGGCGGCGTAGTCGGGGTGCTCCAAAACGGCACTGGTAAAACCACACTTTTCCGCGCCGATATCGACGGACTGCCAGTAAAGGAAGAAACCGGGCTGGAATATGCCTCCACTATCACTCGGCGTGATCAGGACGGAAACGAAGTGCCGGCGATGCATGCCTGCGGACACGACGTGCATATAACTACTGGTCTGGGGGCAGCGCGGGTACTTTCCGAGAACCGGCATGCCTGGAGCGGCACCCATATCGCCCTTTTTCAACCTGGTGAAGAAACCGCTGAGGGCGCAAAATCGATGGTAGATGCAGGGCTAGTGGAGAAAATCCCGCGCCCCGATGTGGCTTTTGGCCAGCACGTCCTCACCGGTCCTATGCCTACCGGTTCAGTCGGCACCCATTCTGGCGCCATCCTCTCTACCGGCGCCTCTTTGAAAATTACGGTGCACGGTAAAGGCTCGCACGGCTCTATGCCTCATATGGGAGTTGACCCCGTGGTACTGGCCTCGGCGATTGTGCTGCGCCTGCAAACTATTGTTTCTCGCGAAATTGATCCCTTTAAGATGGCGGTAGTGACCGTGGGGTCCCTGCAAGCCGGCTCCAAGTCGAATATTATTCCCGAACGCGCCACCTTGCTGGTTAATATCCGCGCCTACGATATGCAGGTGCGCGAGCACCTCTTATCAGCAATAAAACGGATGGTTAACGCCGAATGCGAAGCAGCCGGAGCCCCCGCTCCTGCCCTGTTTGAGCTCTACGATTCCTATCCCCTGACCAATAACGATGCCGAAACCACCAAAACAGTAACCGACGCATTCATTGCGCATTTCGGATCTGAGCGCGTAGTTGATTGCGGCGAAGTTCCGGCTTCGGAAGATTTCAGCACTATCCCCGATGCGTTCGGGATCCCCTATTGCTACTGGGGCTTAGGAGGATTTCGCGAGGACGATCCGGGGTACCCCAACCACAACCCCAAATTCGCTCCTATTATGCAACCCACGCTTGCCACTGGAACTGAAGCCGCAGTCGCTGCAATCCTGGCTTGGCTGGGGAAGTAGAGACTTGAGCGCTAACCTATCTAGATAATGGCGTTACCACGTAGGTAACTATCGCATACTTTACGACATTAAAGATCGGGAACTGGTCGTGATCGCAATCGAAATCGGAAACAGAAGCCGCATTTACCGCTAGAGACCTGGTTCCCTATTGGGGAGTAATTCGATTAACGATAGGTTTCTCTACGACATCTCGGGTAAGAACCTGCACGAGGGATCTCCCCTGCAGCAGTGTCCGAAAAAGTCCAACTTGCACAACCAAAACGGTCCAACTTGCACAACAGAAACAACACTCAATTGGCGGTCAATTAAATTAAGCTACACCTCCTTGACCTGTGTAGCTTTTAAGCTACAATAAGGGTGCGGAGATTATTTCCAGCAGCTTGTTTGACACCTGGTTAGGCAAACTGAAAGATAAGCACGCTCAGCGTCGCATTTTGCATGCGATAGCTAGATGTGAAGCACACGGCAAGATGCTTGGTGACATCAAAACAGTGGGCGAAAAGGTCAGCGAAATGAGATTTCATTTCGGTGCCGGCTACCGGATTTACTACACACAAATGGGAGCGGTAACGGTTTTTCTGTTGGCAGGAGGGGATAAATCTAGCCAAACCAGAGATATTAAAACTGCTCAAGAACTCGCAAAACAGATAAGGAAGGAACGATCATGAACAAAGTGACTTTTTCTGCGTTTGACGCGAGCAAATACCTTGACACTGATGAAGCGATAAATGAGTATCTAGCTATCGCCCTCGAAGATGGTGACACCAAAACAGTGCAAGTGGTTCTACGTGATATTGCCCGCGCACACGGCATGACTCAGCTCGCTAAAGAAACTCAGCTCAACCGCGAATCCCTCTACAAATCATTATCCAAAGAGGGCAACCCCTCCTTCGCGACCATCACGAAAATCATGAAAGCCCTCGGACTCAAAATAACCCTCGCCACCCAATAGCCCTAAACCCCGGAGCGGAAAAGATCAACCCTATATTCCCCAAAGGCAAACACGACCACCGTTTCTAGTCTCTGTAAAGGCTCTCCACCAATCCTCACCAGGCAGCAGGTACAAATGCGTAAGTCTCCTAAAAGCTAGAGGGCGACGAGCGGCTCTACACGGGGAGTCTCTTTGCTGCGAGCCTGAGCCAGCTCATAGGCAATCTGCATATCCAGCCATAGGCGGGCATTACCAATTCCCGCAAGCTCCAGGCGCAAAGCCAGGTTTGGGGTTAACGCCGCTTTCCCATTCAGAACCCGCGAAAGGGTAACTCGAGACACCCCCAACTTACGACTGGCGTCGCTCACCGAAATGCCAAGTTCCTTCAAGAAATCCTCCCGGATTACCGCCCCGGGATACACCGGATTTTTCATACTCACGTTTCTCTCGCCCTTCCCTGGCTCGCTCTCAGACAGATGTAGCCTTTAGCGCAAATTATTATCGGTAAACATCCCTGCGATGCCCCAGATCAACCAGAATAATAATCAGTTCGCGATCCCGAATTTCCGTAATGAGCCGATAGTTTCCCACCCGGTAACGCCAGTAACCAGAGAATTTGCCCTTTAATGCTTTCCCATACTTTCTCGGCTCGGCGGTATTGACTAGGTTCTTTTCTACCCACGCTTTAATCATCACCAAAACCGGCTTATCCAGTTTTTTCAGGGCTTTCTTGGCTTCTTTCGTGTAGTAGAGCGAATACCGCTTCATACCCCCAATTCCGTCCATACATCATCGTGGGAATACAGCTCCGCCTCACCGGCACCCTTCTGCTTTTCATAACGCGCGATCGTCTGTAAGTCGTATTCGTCCTCAATGCGTTCCATCATGGTTGCGCGAATAACCGCCGATAAACTCCGGTTTAGAACCCGCGCGTAATCCTTATATAAATCCAGCTCTTTATCTGGAACCCGTAAACTAATCGTCCCCATCATCTCTCCTGCCTACATTGTATTACAAGTGTAGTACCACCCGCCTTGGGAGCGCAACAGTTTTACCCCCTTCCCGAGGGCGAACCCAGGAGGCTTGACCAGAAAACAAAAAAGTAACCGGATAGAAAAGCCTCTACCCGGTTACTTATTTTTAGTATTACTAGTTCTTACGCATCCGCAACACGGCGGCACCAGCCAATGTGGCCAGCGTACCTAGCAGAACCAAATATTTAATTGCTGCCACACCGGTCTCAGGCAAAGCCTCCACAGGTTTCTGCAATGTCGGCTTGGATTCAGGCTTAGAATCCGGCTTGGATTCGGGCTTAGGAACAGGCTTCTTAGAGTAGGTAACCTGCCAGTTCACGTGCTGCTTCGGTTGGACGTAAGCTAGGTTAGCTTTCTCCAGGTCTGCTGCACTAACTCCCATAGCTGCGTACAACTCAGCAAGCTTATCTTCATCAACGCCTACCAGTTTCCAGTTCAGGGTGTAACCTGCAGGGGCAGCAGGAGCTTTCAAAGTTACGGTAGCGCCGGGAGCTATTGCCCGATCTTCACGCCCGAGGGCTTTAGCAATATCATATGCGTCATCCCCCACTTCATGTTTGATGGCAATATGCTTATCCGCTATCACCTCAGTTACCGGATTACCGTGCTCGTCTTCTACCTCTGTATTAGCCTCGTCAGGGTTTTTAACTTTTGCTTTTACCGCATAGACAGCCGCTACAGTGGCCTCATTTATGTAAGACCCGTCCTCTGCCCGGAAAAACGACCATTTCCCGCTACGGTCTGGTATCTGCGCAGCATTAATTGGAGAGATGACACCGATGTAGGTGTCATCATCCTCAACTAAGTCGTGCTGGGGACCAGCATAAACATAATCCGCGTAGCTTTTATGTGTGACCGAGCCTTTACCCGAGTAGTAGCTAGCACCATAAACCGTTGGCCATCGATCAGAGCTGTCAAGCTCTACCGCACCGGTTGTATCAAAGGTTATTTGATCAGCGCCACCATACTTACCGTCCAAGTAAATAGACATGGCTTCACTCTTGCTCGGATCAGCACTGTCGAGTTTAACCGCTAGTGCTGTTTTCCCCTCGATTAGCACGTCTTTACCCGAGTCGATCCCCGTAAGCATCTTGCTGAAGTTGCTTTCAGCGTTAACCTCGTCCGCGCTATATTTCCCGGTGATATTCACGGTTCCACCGGTTAGTTTTAGTTGGCCGCTCTTGGTTTTAAGACGGCTTTCGCTGCCTGGTTCATACTGCTGTACGCAAATGCCATAAAGATCGCCGCGGAATCCCCCACTTTCATTCCAAAACGGCCGAGGATTCAAGTTGAGCACTGCTTCGGGTGCGCCCTCGATAATAACGTCCCCTTCACCTGCCAATACATATATTGGCTTTATACCATCGGAACCGGATGTAGCGCCGAGATTATTAGTTCCTTCGAACCTAATGGTCAAAGGCTGATCTTTCGTCAGCATTCTCGCGTTAATAACCAAGCCGGTCGCTCGCCATTTTTTACCGGGGACTTCCTGCTCTGGCTTTTGCACCAAGAAGTTAGAATCATCAAAATTCCTTAACGTGAACGTGTGAGTGGCTTTGTCCCAGCCCCAGCCACCTTGGTCTTCAGGTAGCTTTACGTCTTCATGCTCGGCAGTAAAGTTGTACGAGCGTCCCATGCCGGGATCCCAGTCCGGGCTTTCCGGCATAGCCTGGTTGTCATCCTTGGCCAGGCTGCGCCAGCGAGGCAAGTTTTCCACCGTTCCTACCGGGGTAGCACCTGCGGGGGCTCGGTTTGCCGACCTCAACTCATTTACCGGGCTTTGGTCTGAGACCTGAAGGGACTGAGCGTTCCCATCCTCTTGGCCGGCAACAGCACCGTCTGGAGCGACAGTTTCTGCAGCTAATCCCCGGGGAGCTACAAATCCCAACAAACCCAAAGCTAGAGCAGCAGACATAGCTAAACAGCGAGAAAGTTTAAGAGCATTCGGCACGGGCTACTCCTTTGTTTAGTGACATATCGAAAGCATTGATTACCTGTATTAACTATTATCATCAATAGTATCTTGGTGCAGTATTCGTGTTTAAACACACTATTGCTAGAGTTAACCCCGGCAATAGGAATACAGATTCCTTAGTGGAGCCGACTATCGGACTCGAACCGATGACCTGCTGTTTACAAGACAGCTGCTCTACCAACTGAGCTAAGTCGGCGGGTACGCAATGCGTACAGAGGGCGCGGTGCGTGCGTAACGCCCGCGACCCTTACGAAACCTGCGCGTTGGGTAGGTATCCCGTACCCGCAGCACTCGCCTCGCGTCCTCGAAAATGAAGACGCCCTTTAGTTTGTCATGGCTTTAGTAAATGAACAAAACCGCAGCTAGGGGCGACCCGTCTCCCGGCTAGCCACCAGCCCCAGACTATTACTTCCCCAGCAGCACGTCCTCGTTAAAACTTCCATCCTGGTTAATCGGGTTCTCAACCAATTTCCCATTGGAGGCAAACATCGGGGTGCCTACCTGCTGGGTTTGCTTACCCGCAGCATCCGCCCACTGCTTTTGCCACTTCTCCAGCAGTGCCGATTGGGGTTCTGCCTTAAAGGAGTTAATGATCTCGTCTTTAATCCCAACCTTCTTGGCAACCTCCTTGATTTTTTCTAGCGACTTCGCCGGATCGGTCATCAGTGTGGAGTTACCCTGATCCTTCCAGCCCGCGTCCTCCCCCTTGGCGAACATCACTCCATATCCGGCATCAATCAACGCCTGGTGGAAATCCAGCGCCTTCTCCGGCTGACCTGCTGCTACCTGCATAGAAGCATTCCCGGCGATGATCGTCCACGGCAGGGCGTGAGTAGCCACCGGATGCAGCACCAGATTAGCTTTACCATCTTTAGCAAAAGCCAAGACTTTATCCCCCAGCTTATGCTCCAGATTCAAACAGGCAGGACACCCATAGGAATACCACATCTCAATCGTGGGCACCCCCGAGGTAGCCTGGTAAACACCCTTTTGACCAACTAAAATCCCCTGCGCCGCATCAACGGCTTCCTGACCAGACAGGGCAGCGATTTTTTCTGGGCGCTGACCGGAAAGCACATCCCCACTAGGTTTGTCATTTCCGCTCTGAGCAACCAGGTATCCGGCGAGGGCGACCGCCGCCACCACCAGCACCGCAACTATCGCGATTATCGCGCGATTACGAGTCTGCTTGCGCCGTGCCGCTTCCCGCTGCGCCTCTACCTGTTTCCAAACTTTTTGCTGGCGATTTTTTTCATTTTTCGCCGAGCTTTTACCCTTAGCGGCCTGCATCTTACCTTTTTTCTGTGCCATGACTCTCCCGCTATTACTTTCCTGCGACTTTCTTAATTTGCTTGCTTTAAGCATAGATGAGGACGCGCCCGGCTCCCACTTCATCCGGGATTCTCACCAGTAAAAGTTGCAAACTTCTCCTACCAGTACCCGCCTACTACCAGATATTGCGCGCCCACCCCGGTGGCCAGCGCCACCAAACACCAGAAGAAACGCGCCCCGGCTCCCCCTAACAAGCGCACTAGGGAGCCAAAACCTACGCGGAAAGCCCGGGAACAAAAAGCAACAATCATCCCCAGCAGGGAATACCCCAAGTACAAAAATGCTCTATAAACTTCCGGTCGCTCCCGTAATCCTTCCGGCAAAACCGGGTAGGCGGCATTCACTAGCGGCTGGTAACCGAAGCGCCCTAGCAGTATCACCCCTAGCCCTACCAGCACGGTCACCACTACTGCTCCGATTAACGGCGCGAGCAGAGGTTGGGCTCGCAGGGCCGCCCGGGGAGGTTTCAGCAATCCCGAGGCCAGCTGGGCATCCCGCAGGCGCGCCCTAAACACCCCGAAAAACGCGGAAATCGCCACCAGCAGCATGAACACTACCGCATACAGATCCGGATCCGCTACCATTTGGGGATCATTTTGGTAAAGGAATGCCCCCACCCCGAAACACAAGGCCAGCATCAACAGTAAGCAGGACAGCCAAGCCTGCGGCAGTTTTTGGGGAAGATAACGCGGCTGCCATTGCGCGCCTGCCGCTGCTAGCTGCTCCGCCTGTCCGCTGCCGAGCCCGCCCAATGGCGAGGCCCCCTGCGGCTGATTCATACTGGCACCGCTAGGGGTGGGCAAATAACCACCATTTGCTTCCCGGATGCTATTTGCTTCGCTGCTAATCACCGGAGCCGCAGGGGGATAACGCCGGGTTTCCTGGCCAGGCGGAACCACTCCCAGATTTACATCTTGGCTCCGGTCTTCTTGATTGAGATGCGGAGAAAAACTAGGAGGAAGCGCCCCGGATCCAGAAACAGCGGCCGCTGATACTCCTTCTGTTCCTAGGGTATCCCCCGCCGCTAAACCGGCAGACAAATAAGGGGTGGGATCTTTACCCTCGTTTACCGCTTGCAATGCCGCTATCAGTTCTTGGGGGGAGGGTCTACGCGCCGGATCCACCTGGAAACCAGCCGCAAAAACCCGTTGCCAGGAATCGGGTAATCCCGATAGGTCGGGATTACCAGTGGTAATCCTCCCCAGTACCACTTCCACGGGGCCCGACCCAAAGGGCGGATGTCCACTGGCGCAATAAAGTAATACACACAGCCAAGCCCACCAGTCATCACGCTCCCGCGCATCCTCGCCGTGGATAAGCTGCGGGGAAATATAGCCGGGAGTCCCGGTAACCAGGCCGGTGGCAGTCAAACGTTCAGCGCCGGGAGTTTGAGAAATCCCAAAGTCAATCAACACGGGTCCTTGTTTGGCGATCATGATATTAGCGGGTTTGATATCGCGATGCACTACCCCGGCGCGATGCAACTCCCCCAAAATTTTTGCGAGCCATTGTGCCAAGTCAATCAAGTCTGGCAAATCCCAAGTGCCATTGGCGCTCACGTCCTCGGCAATAGTTACTCCCCGAATTAGTTCCATAGCCACATACGGGGTTTGCCCGGCGGTGTTTACCTCAAAAACTTTCGCCACCCCGGAGGAGCTGACTCGGTTAATCGCATCTGCCTCCCGTTGCAGACGCTTGCGAGCATTGGGGTCATTAGCAATCTGCGGATGCAAGAACTTCAGCGCTACCTCGCGACCAGTGGGGGATTCAGCTTGATAAACTGAAGCCATCCCCCCTGCACCCAAGGTCTTAAGTACCTTGTATCCGCCGATTTCCTGCTCGAGCACTGTCTCCCTAACTGTTTTTTAACTCTCTTTATCTGAGTTTAGCTAAATGCGTTCGCACTTTCCCAACCCCCTATGCCAGAATTGTCTTAGCAATTGCAACGAGGAGGAAATTTGCCAAACAAGCACAAAATTCGGGTTACTACCTCTGGTACTTCCTCCTTCTATTCTTTAGTTCCTACTCTCCCCTGGTCACTACCTTTAGAGGATTGGCCCAATGAGCTCCTAGCTGCCCTTCCGCGGGGAATCTCCCGCCACGTGGTGCGTTTCATTAAGGCGGGGGGCGCAATTTTTGCGGTAAAAGAGATCTCCGAACAGGACGCGCTGCATGAATACCAAATGCTGCGCCAACTGCAAAGTAAAGAACTGCCTACCGTATCCGTGGCCGCGGTGGTCGCGGGAAGAGTCGATGAAAACGGCGAGGAACTACCGGCCGCCCTCGTCACCCACCACCTGCAGTATTCCCTTCCCTATCGGGTGCTACTTTCCAAGCATCTATCTCCAGACAACCTCAATCGGGTGCTTGATTCCCTAGTTGCCCTGCTGGTTCACCTGCATCTCAACGGTTTTTACTGGGGAGATGTTTCCCTGTCTAATACCCTTTTCCGCCGTGACGCCGGCACCTATGCCGCCTACCTGGTAGATGCGGAAACCGGACGCTTTTATGACAATATTTCCGACCGTTCCCGCGAATATGACGTTTCTTTAGGCGCCATGAATATCATCGGGGAACTGATGGATTTGCAAGCCGGAGGCCTGGTAGATGAAGATTTTGACGCCACTATCGTCGGTGACTACCTGGAGAAACGTTACCACGACCTCTGGAATGATTTAACCGGAGCCGAACGTATCCCGGCCGATGAGATTTGGCGAGTAGGAGCGCGTGCCGAGCGGCTCGGGCAACTCGGGTTCGATATCGGTCAGGTAGAAATCGAAAGCGACGAGGACGGAGATTTTCTAAGCTTCGCGCCGCGAGTAGTCGAGGCCGGGCATTTCCAGCGGCGAGTAAAAGATTTAACCGGTCTGGAAGTACAAGAAGAACAAGCCAAACGGATCTACACCGATATTTTGACCTATCAACGCCGCAAGAAAATGGAGAAGCTACCGCTGCGTATAGTGGCAAACACCTGGCTAGAACGGGTTTACCTGCCCACTATTAACGCCATTCCCGATGATTTACGCTCAAAACTAGAGCCGGCGCAGATCTTCCATGAGGTGTTGGAACATCGCTGGTTTATGTCCGAAAAAGCGGGGCATCATATCCATACCCGCAAAGCGGTTAAAGACTATATCCGCACCCAACTGGCAGTCCGCCCCGATGAACAGGTGGTGCTACCTATGCCTTTGACGGCGATGGCGGATACTTCCGATTATTTGGATCTAAAGGAGCTCTAGCCAGCAAGTTTAAGCCGCGCACCCCGAGCATTTATTGCGGTAGCAAATATTCAAGCCATACCCGCGCTCGGAGTTTGGTTAATGGTTCCCAAGCGCCAACGATATTACCTTATTGGCGTCCGTGGCGGCGTCCTACCACCACTAATCCTCCCTGCGGCAAGAGCCGATCCGGAGACATAGATTCGGAAACCGCTGAGAGGGAAATCGTGAATACTACCGGTTTGCGACTGGTGAGCTCGATGCGTCCCCCATCTGCCTCTATGAGATCTTTCGCGAGTGCCAGTCCGATGCCACTGGAGCCATGACCGCTAACCCCGCGCCGGAAAATATGAGGAGCTAGTTCCTCACTCACGCCCTCGCCCTCGTCGGTAACTTCCACAAATATGGAGCGGCTAGAAACCCCTTTACGAGTAGAAACCGTGACCGTGCCCGCCCCATATTTCAAGGAGTTCTCCACTAAAGTAGCAATTGCCTGCGATAGCGAAGAGGGAGTGGCTAGCGGCAAGCGATCGGTTACCTGGTTTTTAAAAACAATTTCCCGGCCTACCGCCGCAAACTGCGCCGCCCACTCATTCTTTTGCTGACGGAAAATATCATCTATCTTCACCGCCTGGGTATTGCCATGATTGGCTTGCGCGGCGCGTTTCTTTAAGTCCTCTACCACTTGGGTGATTCGTTCTACCTGCTCTAGACAGGCCTCGGCTTCACTGCGTACTTCCTGGTCATCGGTGAGGTATTCGATTTCTTCAATCCGCATGGACAGGGCGGTAAGGGGGGTGCGCAGCTGGTGCGTAACATCGGAAGCAAATTGGCGTTCTTTGGCGATCCGGCCAATAATCCGTTCCCCGGACCGGGAAAGTTCCTCGCTGACCAGATCGATTTCTTCAATCCCGGTAGGTTGGATGCGGGCTTGGACTACCCCCGACCCCACTTGCTCAGCCTGGGCAGAAAGATAGATAAGAGGTGCCGCCAAGCGTCGGGAACCGTGAAAAGCGAAGGCGGTGCCCGCCCCCAGGGCGACTGCTCCGCAGATTAGCACAGCACAGACCGCTCCCACCGCTGACCAAATCACCGGCACCGCCGAGGAACGCAAAGACACATAGAGACCGCCGGCACTGCGCGCATGGGAATACAGTTGCCAGTTAGCAGCTACCGCACCCGCGTGATAGATCCGTTTTTCCCGTTGATCGATATTGATCTCTGATTCGGGCGCATAAACCCGCTGCCAGTTGGACACCGCTTGCTGGGTACGTTCCAGGTCGCGGGTGCCAATCTGATCCAGGTAGCGAGAAAGATTAACCGTGAGTTGATCTTGACTAGTCTGGCTAGACTGCCACACGTAAGCGGGCGCTAGAATCGCCAGCGGCAACCCCAGTAGGGTCAGGGAAACCAGAACCGACTGGAAAACCATTAACAGCGCGCGCCGGCGCATGACAGACTACTTTCGTTCAGTCTCGAAACGGAAGCCCATTCCCCGCACCGTCGAAATGTAATAGGGGTAGGCGGCGTCATCACCCAGTTTGCGGCGCAACCAGGAGATATGCATATCGAGGGTCTTGGTAGAACCAGCCGGATCTGAACCCCATACTTCCTGCATAATCACTTGCCGCGGCACCACGTTACCGGCTTCCTTAATCAGGATCCGCAACAGATCGAACTCTTTGGCGGTTAGCTGCAGTTCCCGCCCATTTTGGAAGGCGCGGTGAGCGGAAACATCGATCTTAATATCTTGTGCCTCGAGAGTATCGTCCTGGAAGTCACTTCCCGCGCGACGCAGCAGGGCGCGCACCCTGGCCAGTAACTCCGCCAAACGGAAGGGCTTGGTTACGTAATCGTCAGCACCCGCGTCTAAGCCCACTACCATGTCGACTTCGTCAGTGCGGGCAGTCAGCACCAGGATCGGTACCGATGATCCCTGGGAGCGAATCTCCCGAGCCACATCTAAACCATCCATATCGGGCAGACCCAGATCCAAAACCACCAGATCGGCTCCTAGAATATCGCCGAGGGCTCCCCGGCCGGTGCCGTGGGCGCGCACTTCGTAGCCTTCTCGTCCGAGGGCGCGTGCCAAAGGTTCGGAGATTGCCGGGTCATCTTCAACAAGTAAAACTGTAGTCATATTCCCATGCTAATCTAAAAAAAACTTTGTCGCCACTACAGCGAACTGAAAATAGCTTTACTATTTTTTTACTGGCGGAGCAGCTATCTCTAGGGTGCTGCGACGAATAAAAGGCTGCTCGCCCTGCTGAGCGTGCCCGCGCGTAAGCAGCCATCCTTCCACCTCGCCTACTCCCTGCAGGTCTCGAGTGGTAGCCGGCCTGACCGCGAAATACCCTTTATTGTCAATAGCTTGCAGCTGCTTGGCTGAGTCAGCATCCATCAAGATTTGTCCCCGCGGCGCAATATCTACCAAACGCGAAGCCAAGTTAACCGGAGGTCCGAAAATATCGCCAGAACGGGAAACTACCCGTCCGTGAACCAAGGAGGCACGCACCGGTAAAATTTCCGGCCGGGATTTTAGGAGCTCCACAATGGAACACACTATATCCGCGGCCACCAGCAAATCGTCCGCAACATATAGCACCGCATCCCCCAGGGTTTTCACTACTCGTCCTCCGCGAGTAGTAATTACATCCCGGCAGGCCATCTCAAAACTTTGCACCAGATCGGCCAAGGCGGCACCACTCATAGTGGAAGAACGGCGCGTATAGGCCACCATGTCCACAAAACCCATAGAGCGCTCTAAAGGATAGGAATCGGTAGCGGCGTCTTTACCTTCGCGCATTTCTACTTCCCGGTTAGTGTTTAGCAACAGATATGCCATCTGTCGGCGCCAGGCATACCCCAGTTGTGACTGCAACAGATCGATGTATTCGTCGATTTTGTCTAAGACAACCAGGCGCGCAGAGGTATCATCCAAACCCATACGTTCTTGAAAATCCGTCACAATCGCCTCTAGTTGCCATAACACTAAGCGATCAGCCATATAGGACTGTGCGCGCAGCAGGGAGGTCACCGTAGTACGCCCCAGGGTTCCCTCCCCAAATTCTTGTTTCCATTCCCCGATTGCCTGCGCATCTTGTTCAGTAAACATATAGGAATCGGGATCAGCCTTCGGGAATCCGCAGGAAGTCCAAAAATGGTCGATTTCTGCGACACTGACTCCCAGCTGCTGCGCCATCTCCCGCATAGTCATAGTGGGCGCCCCCCCGATGAGTTTCCACACCGGGCGCATCACGGTGTTACGCGCTATCTGGGCTGCGGATAAGGATTCACTCACCCCTTAACCTTAAGGTGAATGACCTCACTTTTTCCAGCAGACCCGGCAATCTCCGCGCACTAAGGGAAACTTTCCCGCGACTTACTAGCACTGATTCGTATTTGCCTGCCCCTTTATAATTCCCGTTTTCTTGTCTACTACCCACCTAGTAGCCAGCGCGTACCCAAATTCCGGTTCTACGGTTTCCGGATTACGCCTCTTAAAATAGGTTCTATGACCGATCGACTTGTTTTAGCTTCTGCCTCCCCAGCTCGCCTGAAAGTTTTAACCCAGGCGGGCGTTCCCCCTCTTGCCTGGCCGGCAAATATTGACGAGGACGCGGTGCGCGCCGGACTTAAAACCACAGATCCATCGCAGGTAGTTACCGCTTTAGCCCAAGCGAAAGCCCGTCATATCGGCCAGCTACTAACCAATCCGAAGAGGTCGCGTCCTAACGCTTTTTCCCTAGATAGCAAGGCACGAGAAGATCTGGAGAACCTCCCCTTGGGCGCACGCCTAGCGGTAATAGGTTGCGATTCTATGCTGCTACTTAACGGCAAGTTACGGGGAAAACCCCACAGCTTTGAACGCGCTCTGCAGCAGATACATGAACTTTCAGGAGCAAGCCCCACTCTATTCACCGGACATTGCGCGCTAGCGCTAAAGCGTTCTGCCACCGGATTTACCTGCGAAAACGAAATATTAGGCCATTCGCAAGCCACCCTATATTTTAGTGAGATTAGCATGGCGGAAGCTCGTGCCTATGCCGAGACTAAAGAACCGCTAGAAGTTGCCGGAGGCTTTACTATCGATGGCCTAGGCGGGGCTTTTATTGAATCAATTAAGGGGGATCCCCACGGAATTATTGGCATTTCTTTACCTTTAGTGCGTAAACTATTAACCGAACTTGGCTTTTTTTGGCCAAATTTATGGAAGGTCTTACCAAATGAATCCTGAGCGGATAAGGTTGAGTTATGAGTGAAAGAAAAGCACGCGGGGTAGGCCTCGCAACCGTCAGCGAAACCGGTCAAACCCTGGACGTATGGTATCCGCGTCCCTACCTAGGTGACCAGCCAGATGAATCAGACGTCCAGTTAATCGAAAAGCTAAGCCAGATTGAAGGACGTGACGATGGGCGAGGTGTCAACCGTACCGCTACCGTGGTAACGATTGATCTGGACGAATCTGCCCGCTCCACCGCCGATGCCTACCTGCGTTTACATTTACTTTCCCATCGCCTAGTAAAGCCAAATACCATTAACCTCGATGGCCTGTTTGCTCGTCTACCTACCGTTGCCTGGACGACCGAAGGTCCCTGTGCGGTCGAGGATTTCGAAACTACCCGTATGCGGATGCGTTTAAGCTTCGGCCACCCAATTCACCTCCTTAGCGTAGATAAATTCCCGCCGATGGTTAACTACATTATCCCTTCCGGAGTGCGCATCGCTGATGGAGCAAAAGTACGTCTCGGAGCCTATCTAGCGCCGGGCACCACCGTTATGCATGCGGCTTTCGTTAACTTTAACGCCGGCACTTTGGGCGCTTGCCTGATTGAAGGACGAGTAGCGCAAGGGGTTGTGATCGATGACGGCTCCGATATCGGAGGCGGTGCCTCTACCGCCACTACGGTCTCCGGTCAGACTGGGAAACAAATTTCTTTAGGAAAACGTTGCCTACTGGGCGCGAACTCGGGGCTCGGAATCGCGCTAGGTGATGACTGTGTGGTGGAAGCGGGATTAAACCTGACCGCCGGTACCAAAGTATCGGTTCTCCCCCACGCCGGGGTGGCTCCCTCTGCCGAAGGCTATTTCGCGGAGCCGGTAGTGGTGGCCGCCTCGGAACTCTCGGGGGTTTCCGACGTAATCTTCCGGCGGAACTCCCAATCTGGTCGCGTAGAGGCGCTGCCCCGGGCAGGCAAAGAAATCAAGCTCCCCACCGCCTCCCGCATCAACCCGTAACCTTTATCCCGCCAAGTACAGCGCGGAGCCGAGGTTTTTCCTCCCGCCCAAGAATTCGGAAAACGTAGCGGCGTTTTCCGAATTCTTATGCCCACCGCGCCCACTCGGATAAAACCTCGACTCCACGCTCGAGTCGCGGCCGGTACCGAGTAGCTGATTCCCAGCAAGGGTCGGGCGGTAAAAGATGCGAGAGGGGGCTTGAGCCGAGCGAAGCAAGGCTCACCGGGGTCCCCCGAGCACTTTTACCGCTCGACCCGCCCGAGAGAGGAATGGGCTACGACTGATGGCGCCAAGCGGCGGAGCGTTGACTGGCTACCCAGGCAGCGACCTGCGTGCGGCGCTGCAGCCCCATTTTGGCCAGTAGCGAAGTGATATGGTTCTTTACGGTCTTCTCCGCGACCCCGAGTTTTTCGCCGATTTCCCGGTTAGAAAGTCCATCCCCGATTAGGTTTAATACTTTGCGTTCTGCCGGTGTCAGATTCGCGGTGGGGTCTTCGCTCCCGGCGCGACGGCGGGTTACGGTACGTTCGTCCAGCAGTACCCGTCCGCCTACTACCGCCCGAATAACATCGGTAATTTCAGCCCCGCGCACAGTTTTTAACACATAGGCTTTTGCCCCGGCCTGCAAGGATTCTGCTAACGCATCGTCATCATCAAAACTGGTAAGCACAATTGCCAGGGAATCCGGTGACACTTCCCGCAACTGTTTCATCACGTCAATACCGGTGCCATCAGGCATTTGTAAATCTACGAGCACCACATCTGGACATACCAGTTCAGCGCGACGTACCGCATCCTCTACGGTTCCCGCTTCGGCCACTACCTCCATGCCGACAGTGCGATCTACGATTTCGGCAATCCCCCGACGCACAATTTCGTGGTCATCAATGATCATTACCCGCGTGGGCTGTTCAACTGTCTGCGATTGCTGGATCTTCACCCTTTGATTCTACCTAATCCTCTCAGCAGGGAAATAACTATTCCACAAAGTTGCACCTAGGGGGATAGAGAAAGCGACAAACACTCAGGCGGTTTCCTCTGCTAGCGGTACTAACAGGTTAACCGAACCCAGCTAGCAAGCTCTGGCTCGAGCGTTATTCCTGCAGTGGTTGACACTTCGGGCAATAGATAGCGTTACGTCCAGATTGTTGCAGTTTCTCCAGAGTGGTGCCACAAGTTTTACAACTCTCACCACCGCGTCCGTAAACCTTTAATTCCTGCTCGAAATACCCGGGGTTTCCACTGGTATCCACGTAGAGCTCATCAAAGGAGGTTCCGCCGTGTTTGATTGCGGTTTTCATGATTGCCCCGGCGGTTTTAAACAGTTCTTGGATCTGTGCTTCCGAAAGCGAATCTGCTCTTTGCCCCGGGTTAACTCCGGAAGCGAACAGGGTTTCATCAGCATATATATTGCCGATTCCCGAAACTAACTTTTGATCCAATAGGGAATGTTTAATGGAACTCTTCCGTTTGCGAACCGTAGACGAAATTTTTTCTAAATCAACATTGGGATCGAGGGTGTCCCGGGCAACATTTAATTCCACATTGCGGGGAACTAAGTGGGATCCTGCTCCCAGTCCTCCCGGTTTCTTATCCCTGGTCTCTACCAGGGGTTCTACTACCATCCGTCCGAAAGTACGCTGATCTACAAAATTAACGGTTCTATCGTCTTCCATAGTCAGTCGCACCCGCAGATGTCCCTGGTTTTTGTGGGACAGTTCTATCTGCGGTTGGTTAATCAGCAACTGACCAGACATTCCCAAATGAATTACCAGGGAATACAGGGTTTCTTGGCCTTCCTGGTCCTCACCAAGCAACCACAAAAACTTACCGCGCCGCACCGCTGCGGTGATAGTCCACCCCTCTAGAGCAGCGCAAAATCGTTTAATGTCCTGGCCGCGCAAAGAACCGGGAAAGAAAACTTCGACCCCCTTTATCTTGGCACCCAGCAGCTGTTTTTCTAAGCCGCGCCGCACGACCTCTACTTCCGGCAATTCTGGCATGTTTCAGTTCCCCTCAAAACCTAAAGTAACCATCTAACTCTGACTGGCAAACGCCTTAAAATCCTAGGGGGGTGGTTACCCCGTGTTCTTCCCGCAAGGCCATAACCGCCTGGCGGGCGGCCTCATGTTCCGCTACTTTTTTGGAGCGTCCCTTGCCGGATCCAATGACCCGATCCCCGATTAGAGCTCGAGCCGTAAAGCGCCGGTCATGATCTGGACCGGTACCCTCTACCGCGAACTCTACACTACGCACCCCTAACTGACCAGTAAGTTCTTGTAAAGTAGTCTTCCAGTCCATGACTGCTCCCCGCTCTAGAGCGTGATCCAGCAAGTCCTGCAACAGGTTTTCAACTACTTTGCGAGTGGCTTCTAATCCATGGCACAGATAGGTAGCTCCAATCATGGCTTCTACTGTGTCGGAAAGAATCGAATCTTTTTCTCGACCTTTGGTTTTCTCTTCTCCCCGCCCTAGCAGGATGAATTCTCCCAGATTGATATCCCGGGCTACCCGAGCCAACGCGGGCTGCGAAACCGTGGCCGAACGCATTTTTGCTAGATGCCCCTCGGGGTGAGTGGGATAGTTTTGGTAGAGACGCTCAGTGACTATTAGCTGTAAAACCGCATCTCCCAAGAACTCTAGACGCTCATTATTGGGAAGATTGTCTTGTTCGTGTGCAAAAGAGCGATGAGTAAGCGCCAATACCACCATCTCGGGGTCTAGCTCGATTCCCCATCTGGTTAGCAGCTCCGCTAGATCTTGCGAACCGCGACTCATTCGTCCTTTTTCTCCTGTTCATCAAATAGGTTAGCTAGCACCGACCAGCGCGGATCGATCTTTTCGTGGTGATGATCCGCTTCCGCCTTTGCCAGCATGATTCCGCATTCGGGGCAAAGACCCGGACAATCGGGACTACACAGCACCGAATAGGGAATCTGTGGCACGATAGCGTCTATCAAAAGTGGCTCGAGATCCAAACGTGAATCTGGCTGCACCTGATAGGCCTCGTCCAAGTCAGCATACACGATTGAGTCCTCACTCACCTCATTTAGCAGGTGTGCTAGTTCCTCGGGATAGTAGTAGACGCGACTCAAGGAAAAATCCAGGGATTTTTTTACCGGTTGCAGACAGCGCACGCACTTCCCTTCCGCGCGGGCAGCTCCGTTAACGCTCAGGGAAACGCCCTCGGAAATTGCCACCGCCAGCAGCTGCAAATCTAGAGACTGTCCAGCCGGAACCGCCATATCCTCGGTACCAATAGCCGTAGGTAAAGTTACCTGCAGCTGCCAAGTTTTACTATCCCCCTCGCTAGAACCTAAACCAGTTAACTCCAGCGGGATCGTGGCTTTCTTAACTTGCTTCATGCCCATCAGCCTAGGGGTTATTCTGCCGCGGCGCTAGCAAGCCTACCCTCAGTTATTAGAACTGGGGGCGCTCCAGGCTAGAAAACTGGGCGCGGCCGTTATGGGTTTGCTCCGCGATTGCCCCCAGTAGTTCCTCCAATTGGGACAGCGCCTGGTTAACGTACTGGTCAGACTGATCCATAAAATCTTTAGCTTCCGCGCGGACACTGTCAATGGTCTGCTCCGCTGCCTGCTTCGCCTCGCGGTAAACGTTCTCTTTAGAAACCAACTGATCGGCACGGGCTCGCGCCTCATGCAAAATTTGGGCTGCCTGCTCATTGGCTTGGGTTACAGTTTCTTCCGCCCGGGCGCTGGCGTGCGCAATCGCCGACTCTGCTTGCCGGTTAGCATCATCGATAGTTTCCTGCGCCTTGGCATTAGCTTGCGCAATGGTATCTTCCGCGTTCTGATTAGCTTCAGTAGTTACCCGTTCCGCTTCCGCGCGGGCATCAGAGAGGGTTTGTTCGGCCTCTTCATCGGCAGCATCCAACACTTTATTAGCATCGGCCACAATCCGATCCGCATTAACCAGATCAGCCGGTAGCGCTGAGCGAGCATTATCGAGCAGCTCCACCCCTTCGGCCTGGTTAATCATTACCGATGCAGAAAAGGGAACGCTGCGTCCCTCCTCGATCATCTCGGTAAGACGATCGAGAACTGCGATTACATCTGAAGGCGCGTACTGCGGTTCTTCCTGGGGTTCCATATTCTTCCTTCCTGTTTTAGGCTGGCGGGTTCACTACTTCGCGGGTAGGGTTACTATTTTCCGAGGACGCATCGAATTCTCGCTGCAGTGCCTGGGCTACTTCGGGGGGAACAAATCCGGAAACGTCTCCTCCATAAGCAGCTATTTCTTTAACTACTGAGGACGAGATCAAAGCATTTTCGGGGGAAGTGGGAATCAAAATAGTGTCAATCCCGGAAAGTTGCCGGTTAGCGAAAGCCTGGGTCATTTCGCTGTCAGTGTCTTTCGAGTTACGAATCCCCTTCACCAGCGCTGCTGCCTGATAGCGGGTTGCCAGGTCACAAGCTAGCCCCTCCCAGGTAACTACCTGCACATTCGCTAGCTCCTCGGTGGCTCGGACGATAAACTCTTCGCGTTTGCTGGCCGGGAAAAGGTAAGTTTTCTTGGGATTTTTCGCTACCGCCACGATCACGCGATCAAAAATATTGGCTGCGCGGCTAATAACGTCCAGATGCCCAAAGGTAAGGGGGTCGTAGGATCCGACGCAGACAACAGTACTCATAGCTTCCAAAATACCGGTTAGCACTCACTGTAGGCGGCGTCCCACGCGGGTAAAGAGGGAAAACTAGGCTTCTTCTACCTCATTTTTCGGGTATTCGAGGGCGGGACGCAGAAGGTATACCGCACTTTCTCCGTACAGTTTGCGCGATTCTTCCTCCCACTGCTCCGTTTCCCAAGCGGGAGCCTCGTCGCGCGCCGAACGTTCCACCACTATCCAGGCATCCGGGTCACAAAGCGGGTGCAGCTGGTCTAGCACTTCCAGGATTTCGCTATTTTTCATCGCATAGGGAGGATCGATAAAAACCAATTCCCACTGCGGGTTGGGGTTGGCTCCTAGAAGTCGCGATCCCAAGAAAGTAAGAGCCGGTTGCACATAGAGCTTTGCCGAGGTAAAAATCGGGGAAGAGGCACGGTTCTTGCGGATTACTTTGGCGGCGCTTTGAGCTCGATCCACCAAATCCAAGCTGAGGGTCCCGCGCGATAAAGACTCGAAACCATAAGCTCCCGATCCGGCAAAAAGATCCAAAACACAGGCGTCTTCCGTGGCGCCGCGAGCTTGCAGAGCAGAGAAAATTGCTTCCCGAACTCGATCTTGAGTAGGACGCGTACCGGAGGAGGGTACGGCTAGCTGAGCACCTCGGGCAGTTCCAGCTATTATTCTCATCATGATGACAGTTTAACCCTAGCTAAGTTCCTACGACAGCCGCTCCCGGTTATTACTTTTGAGGCATCCACTATCCGCGCTCTAAAAATTCTTGTTCTTCTTCACTGATCCGCCGGGAGATCGCCTGCTGTAACACCTGATGCTGTTGTAGCTGCGGATCGGTTTCCACTAGATGCTTTGCATCCTTACGCGCCTGGGAAATTACCCCTTCGTCAGCCAGCAGATCCAAAATTTTTAACGAGGACGCCCGGCCCGATTGACTGTCTCCCAGAACGTTCCCACTTTCTCGTAGCTGCAAATCAATCGCCGCCAGTTCGAAACCGTCGGTAGTTTTGGTGAAAGCATCAAGGCGGTTACTGGCAAGGGTATCTGGCTGCGCCCTCGACCAGACCAGGCATACTCCCCCAAATTTGCCCCGCCCTATCCGTCCGCGCAGCTGATGCAACTGGGCGAGACCGAAACGGTCAGCATCTAGAATCACCATCATCGTCGCCTGGGGGACATCTACTCCCACTTCAATTACCGTGGTAGACACCAGTAAGGGCGTTTTTCCGTTAGTGAAATCAGCCATGGCGCGATCTTTTTCTTCCGCATCCATTTGTCCATGTAACATCCCGATTTCGATTCCGTCTAACACCGGTAGTGCCCGTAGCTGGTTGACGGTATCGTAAACGTTCGCGAGGGGTTCTTTTTCGGCTGCTGTGGTAGTCTCCGCGGCGTCCTCGTCCTCTAAGAGAGTTATGCCCTCTTCGCTTTGCACGCCGGGATTAATCGCCGGACACACCACAAATACACGATGACCAGCTTTGATTTCTTCGGCGGCGCGCTGCCAGGTACGGGCTGTCCAGCTCCGATTAGCGGTATCTACTCGGAAAGTCTCTACTTTTGCCCTCCCTGGAGGCATTCCCTGCAAGGTCATAAAATCCAGATCCCCAAAAGAGGTCATAGCTACCGAGCGCGGTATCGGGGTAGCGGTCATCACCAGCAAATGGGGAGTACCTGATTCTGCCTGGCGCAACCGGTCGCGCTGACGCACCCCGAATTTGTGTTGTTCATCGATAACCACCACTCCCGGGGAGGTAAGTATTACGCGGTTAGATAGCAGTGCATGAGTTCCCACTATCAGTGCTGGTTGCCCGGTTTTAAGCGCATCTAAAGTACGGCGTTTTTCCGCGGCAGGCATCGAAGAAGTCAGGCGATAAATCGGGACTCCCTCTCCCCCGCGCAAAGTAAATCCTCCCGGCTGAGCGTACTTGCCTAGCAGGTTAGTGAGGGTGGCAAAATGTTGTTGTACCAGAACTTCGGTGGGCGCCATGAAGATCCCTTGCCGGCCACCATCTATAGCTCGCAGCATCGCCAGCAGCGACACCACGGTTTTACCGGAACCGACATCCCCTTGCAATAACACATTCATCGGACGCGCAGATGCTATCTGCTGGCCGATATCGGCTAGCGCCTGTTGCTGGGAGTCAGTTAAAGCAAAAGGCAACGTGGAGGCGACCTGCTCGGTGAAACCCCCGGATACCTCCTCAAGAATCGGGGCATCTTCGGCAAGTTCTTGGCGCCGCTGGGCTAAAGCCGCCTGTAATATAAAGGCTTCTTCGAAGCGAAAACGGTTGCGAGCTGCCTCGAACTGCGCGCGAGTTTGGGGACGGTGGATCTGCTCCAGCGCCGTATTTAGTTCTAATAGCCCCTGTTCCACCCGGATATCGGCGGGGAGGGGATCATCCAAAGGTTGGGACTTTAATAACTCCAAAACCACCGCAATGGCTTTTTGGGTAGTCCAAGTCGGTAGCCCCGCCTTCGCGGGATAAATCGGTTCGGGTCGCTGCGCCTGTACTTTAGCTGTCTGATTGCTGGCTACGTCCAGATTTTCATCTTCTACCTCCTGATAGGAGGGGTGGGACAGTTGCAGGCGTCCGCGGTAAAGACTGGGGCGACCAGAAAATAGTTTTGTTTGCCCCACCTTTAGCTGTGAAGACATCCAGTTGATGAGATGCTGGCTTTTCGCCCAAAACACCGCATCCATGAAGGTTTCCCCGTCACTAAGCTGCAGGGAAAGCATCCATTTTCCTCCGCGAGTGCGGCGCCGAGAAGAGTCAGAGATTTGGGCGATGACCGATTGTTCTTCCCCTAAGATGAGCCCAGAAAAAGCCGTGAGCTCCCCTAACTCGTGATACCGGCGAGGAAAGAAATATAGCAATTCCAGGGGAGTTTTAATCCCAAATTTCTTTTCTAGTTTTCCACCTGCCCGTCCCAAAATATTCTTTAATGACTCACCAGCCAGGGAGTTCGAGTTGTCGCTCACGAAGAGAGCACCCCCACTACAGTGGCTCCGTTTTGCCCGCCGCTAATAAGTTCGATCCGGATTCCCGGGGCGCCTTGGAAAAGCGCGTTTTGTACTCGGGAGATCAGTTCGGAGTCTTCTCCCCGCCCGCTCAAGATTCTTGCCTGCACATCATCGCGGTTCACCGAGGAAGAAAGCGTATCGAAAGGCATTTCCGGGGTAACACTGAAGGTGCGTTGCCTAGCTAAGGAGTCAAAAGTGCGCGAACGCTGCAACTGCATTAAATCGGCAGCCGCAATTGCGGAAGAAACCACTTGGGTGAGGGCGCGGGCGGCTTCCAATACTTGCAAATCGTCTTGCGTGGGAGCCACCATCAGCTCGACACCTTGATCTTTGGCAGGTCGTACCAGGTTGGCCAGCTCCGCGGCACTTACTTGGTCACAGGGTAAGACTTGTACTACTTCTTGTTCCATTTCCGCAATGACCGCCAGTACTTGCGGGGAGATTCCGGGACGCGAATACACTACCGAAGCTCCCAAGTTAGCTATGTCTGCGACCAAGCCGGGAGCCGAAGTGTAGGCTAAAACCGCTGGTCTAACCGGATGGATGGTATGCGAAGACCCTAGACTCACCAGGTTGGAAGCGGAGGCTTCAGTTTCGACTGGTAAGGGCGGACGGATCAATACCATCCCCGAATTTTCGGGTAAAAGCTCGATTACTCTCCGCGGATGCCGGCTGCGCACCAGCAACATGCGCGGCCCAATCCCCAGCATGTCTGCCCTGCCGGTCATCGCCCCGTAAACCCCGTTTTCTTCTAGTTGCTTACGTATCTGCTGGAAGCGTGAGTCATCGGCCTCCCCGCGCCAGGTAAGCAGCAAAGAGTTCATTCGGGTGGGCGCGTGCACCCCCGGGTGAGAGACGGGAACCATGTCCCGTACCATCTGCAAACTGGTATTAACTGCTCCGATCTCTTGCTGGTTTTCTCGGGAATAAGTTTCCAGCATGGCCGCTATTAGCAACATCAACACCGCTGCCCGCGCGTCAGGACGCCCGCGGTTATCTTCCGCGCCCTCAACTAAAGCCACTTGGCTAGCCAGCCAGGCGCGAGAAAGAATATCTTCGATCGACATTTGCTCTGGCTGGGTTTCTAGTTCTGCGTTTACCTCCTCTATCAGCCCCGAAAGGGTGGGAGGATCTAGCCGCTCAACTGCGGGAAGTAAGCAGCGCTCCGGACAATCTCTACTAGAACGCAATATTTTCAACAGCTGCACCGGGTTCAAGGAGGGCGAGCTGGTCGCCCCGGCAGCAACGCTGGCTAACTCGGCGAGCACAATCCCGATCATTCCTCTGGCTCCCGCCAAGGAGGCATCGGCAACTGCCTCTAGAACCCAGCGAGCGTCTTTATCGGCACCGGCAGGTAATCCGGCAACTGTCAGCGCCACCTTATCCCAGGTCAGGAGAGCGTTTGAACCGGTGTCAGAGTCAAGTTCACTCTGCAAATCCATGGCATCTAGGGCTGGCTGCCCCGCCTGCAGGACTTCCCCGCTAATCTTTACCCAAGTGCGAATATTAGCCCCGGTCACTAGCAAATCAACCCGTTCAGCAGATTCCAGAGTTTGCGCCACATTTTCCCGTTGCCGTTTAGTTTTGGGTTTCACTGACTTCACCGCTACCTGCGGCACTTCAAAATCAAGCAAGCCGGTGGTTCCATTGGGCTCTGCGGTCTGCTGCGATTGCGCCCCGCTAGCTTTTTTCCCCGAAACCCGAGGACGCGAGGAGGTTTTGCTTTTCTTTACGCTTTGGTTTCCACTATCAGTTATCTTTCCCCACTGATAATCATCCGGTTGCGAAGCGGTTGCCTCCTTAGCCGTTTTAAGCGAATTTTTCTCCCGGGCGGCGCGAGCGAAATCTGCAAAAGAAAACAGATCTGCTAGGGGTTGTTCTTCTCCCACCGCCGCCTCCTTCTTTCTCTCTATGTCCAGGGTTCTCGCCTACCCGCTCTCATAGTCTAGCGAGTTTTCAGTGAAGCCTGGCACAATAACCACCTGGTAGTTGGCTGTTGCCCCCCGAATCGGTTAATCTGGTCGGGTTGCCGATATCTGGGTTCTTATCCCAGAACTAAAAGAATACTTGAAGGAGACTATCGTGGCTGCCACCTGTGACATCTGCGGAAAAGGCCCCGGTTTCGGGAAGAGCGTTTCGCACTCCCACCGGCGCACGAACCGCCGTTTTAACCCGAATATTCAAAGCGTGCGCGCCGTTGTTGGTAGTGGCCGCAAGCGCATGAATGTTTGCACCAAGTGCCTCAAGTCGGGGCGAGTTGCTCGCTAGCTGAGGGGAAAATCAGCGCCGTCTGCCTATGGCAGGCGGCGTTTTTATTTCCGATCCTTCTGCCTGGCACTCCCACAGACCCCCACACCAAAGCTGTGATGTGAGGAAGTTCAAAGGTTACCGGGGCGCTCTCAGCTTTCCTTAAGATGCTCTGGTCTGCTAGATTAGGTAGTAACCGACCAGGAAACTGGTACGAAAGTGGAGGTTTTCCCACCTGGATGCTCTCGGGGATCGGGTAAGAACAGATGCTTTAAGCATCTGCGCGTTTTTCGCTGCCTCCGCTCAACAAGCGGGGGCTTTTCTTTTTAAGTTTGGCTCTCAAAAAAATTTTTAAGCAAGGAGTAGCTATCAGCAACGAGACACGCATTAATGACCGCATCCGGGTGAAAGAAGTACGCCTAGTTGGCCCCAGTGGGGAACAAGTAGGGGTAGTCCGGATCGAGGATGCATTGCGCCTAGCCACCGAAGCTGGCTTGGATCTAGTAGAGGTCGCCCCCACGGCGAAACCTCCAGTTTGTAAGTTGATGGATTACGGCAAGTTCAAATACGAAGCCGCACAAAAGGCTCGGAACGCGCGCCGTAACCAGGCAAACTCCCAGCTAAAAGAGATTCGTTTCCGTCTCAAAATCGACGACCACGACTACGAAACCAAGAAAGGTCACGTAGTGCGGTTCCTTGAAGGCGGGGACAAAGTAAAAGTCATGATTATGTTTCGCGGGCGCGAACAGTCTCGCCCCGAACTGGGCGTCAAACTTCTAGAACGCCTAGCCGAGGACGTAACCGAGATGGCCACCGTAGAATCTATGCCCCGCCAAGACGGACGCAATATGACTATGGTGCTGGCCCCCACGAAACGTAAACACCACACTAAGTCGGATCAGCGTCGCCGCCGCGACGAGCAGCGCGGCGAAACTATGAACCGGCAACAACTTAAGGATGCCCGTAAAGCGCGGAAAGCCAAAGAGGCTCAGGAAGCTGCAGCCGCCGCGAAAGCAAAAAAGTAGGGACATCCGAATCGCCTAAGAAAGAGGCAAAACCACCGGCGTGCCGGTAGAGAGGAAAAACAATGCCGAAGATGAAAACGCACTCCGGTGCGAAGAAGCGCTTCCGCCGGACCGGAAGCGGCAAACTAATGCGGGAAAAGGCGGGCAAACGCCACCTGCTAGAACACAAGTCTTCCAAACAGACCCGTCGCCTCAGCCGTGATCAGGTAGTGGCTCCTGCCGATACCAAGCGCGTAAATAAGCTGCTGGCTGGCAACAAGTAGGCAAGGAGAGGATTAAGAGAGATGGCACGCGTAAAACGAGCAGTTAATGCCAAGAAGAAACGTCGCACCGTACTGGATCGCGCCTCTGGTTACCGCGGTCAGCGTTCCCGCCTATACCGTAAGGCCAAAGAACAGCTGCTACACTCGGGCGTTTATTCCTACAACGATCGCCACAAGCGCAAGAATGATTTCCGGAAACTGTGGATTCAGCGGATCAACGCCGCTTGCCGCGCCCAGGGCATGACCTACAACCGGTTCATCCAGGGTCTGCGCCTAGCGGAAATCGAAGTTGACCGCCGGATGCTCTCCGAACTAGCGGTGTACGATATTGACACCTTTAATCAGCTGGTAGAAAAAGCGAAAGCTGCCCTACCGAAGGACGTAAACGCTCCGGCTGCTTAAAGCCGCTAATAAGAAGTTAGCTTTTTGCTTAATCTACGCCTAGACACGATTGACAATCCTCGCTCCCAGCGGGTGCGGACCCTAGTCAATCTGTCTAGGCGTAGTTTTCGTTTAAAACAAGGATTACTCCTGGTAGAAGGCCCCCAGGCCTGCGGAGAGCTGCTACGTTTTTACCCGGAAGCGGTTCGGGATGTTTATATTGAGGTCGGCGCCCCCTCCCCCGCGATCCAGGTGGCGCGGGAGGCACTAGGAGTTACCTCCTGGGTGCATCCGGTTACCCGGCAGGTAATGAACTTGTTCGCGCCCGCGGCGCAAGGAATTGCGGCCACTGCCCAGCTTTCACTGCTCCCTAACGCCAAGCTTCCCCCTGCTGAGGTTTCGAAAGAGGGCGCCTGGGCGGTATGCGCGCGGGTGCAAGATCCCGGCAACCTGGGGACAATCATTCGGATTGCCGACGCCTGCGGCCTTAACGGGGTATTAGCTTTAGCAGGCTGCGCGGATCCCTCCAGTCCGAAAGTTATCCGCGCCAGTGCCGGAAGCCTATTTCACCTACCGGTTTACTCCGGTGCCTCCTTCGAGGCTTTAGCGGAGCTGAACGAGGAAAATGGCGGCTGCCTGGTAGGGCTCTCGGGAGGCGCCGTAACAGATCTACCGGCTTTCACCGCTTCTAGTTCGGTGGCGGCCTCACCGCTGTTTATCTGCCTGGGTAACGAAGCCCAAGGTTTAAGTGGTGAGGAAATCGCCCTCTGTAATGAAACCATTGCTATCCCTATGTGGGGAAAGGCGGAATCTCTTAATGTGGCGACTGCCGCGGCAATCGCCCTGCACGCCATCGCTACCGCCCGCGCTCGCTAAACCTCCCTATTCCAAAAGATCAGCGTGACTACCAGTCCTAGTCAGCGATAGCACTAACTGCTGGGAACTGATTTTATAGATCAGCAACCAATCAGGGCGAATGTGACATTCGCGATGCCCCAACCAGTTTCCCGTTAGTGCGTGATCCTGTAGTGTTTTTGGAAGTGCTTCTCCACCTGCTAACAACCGGATAACGTCATCTAGCTCCTCTATGGGCAGCCCGCGCCGAATAGCCTGCTTGTAGTCTTTCTTAAACCGGCTAGTCCACTGGATCTGGTAGCTCATGATTTAAGTTCTTTTAAGGCATCTTCAACATCTACATAACGCTGGGCATCAGGATCGGAAAGAATTCTTTCCGATTCCGCCAACGCCAACTGGGTTTGATAGTTGGGAGATTTTTGACGGATTTCAAACGGAAATCCCCCCGCTTGGATAGCTTGACGCAAAAAAATATTAATCGCGGTAGTCATATTGACCCCTAGATTGCGAAAAATATCTTCGCTTTGCTGCTTAACATCTTTATCCATGCGCACACTGAAACTGGTAGTACCGGACATAGCAAATCCTCCCTCCTGCAATAAAATACATCTAAAATAAGTCTATTATCTAGGCAGTAGATATGCAATAGCTAGTTTATTCGTACTATCTGAGGGGGCAGGATGAGGGTAAAAATAGTTCCGGAGGTGGCGCGATCCCTATAGTCAGGTATTTTGACTTTGCTGAGGGCGCTTGAAAGTGATACCTGAAACCTAGGAGATTATTCTGCGGGCTGGTTCGCGCAGTTGGCACAGAGGCCAAAAATATCTGCCATATGTTCAATATCGCTGAACTGGTAACGCTGAGAAATCTCGGCAATCCACTGTTCTAACTGGTCATCTTGGATATCGACGGTGTAGCCACAGTTGCGACACACCAGGTGGTGATGGTGGCGCCGCGCCGCGCAGCGCCGATAGAGGGTTTCACCCTCTTCGGAACGTAAGCTGTCGAGTTCCCCGGCCTCAGTCAGCATCTGCAGATTCCGGTAAACAGTAGCCAGCCCCACCGTTTGCCCGGCTGTCACCAGGGCAGCGTGTACCTGTTGGGCAGATCGAAAATCCGTTTCATCAGCCATGATTGCCATAATGGCGTCCCGCTGCCGGGTTTTTCGCTGCA
>OKIM01000006.1_pt1 | contig 101503 bp, 85 predicted proteins | sample 1612191 | NCBI WGS metagenome assembly OKIM01 (sample SAMN04436781, study PRJEB24849) | human gut metagenome | biome: human gut; feature: NICU; material: stool | host: Homo sapiens | place: USA: Saint Louis, MO | collected 2011-03-31 | reverse complement strand
CTGTTGTTATCAACAGTATTTTGTGGGAATACCTGGGCAAGCCCAACATTGCTGACCCGATTGTGCTGAACGTGACCGGCAAGCAGACACAGCAGCTGCGTGTAGTCGGAGTGGTCAGGGCGAAATCCGCCTGGGATCAGCCCATCATCTACATGCACTACGACGCCTGGCAGCTGACCAAACCACAGGACACGGCCGACCCGACAATGGCACGAGGCATCGGAGGTTTTCCGACGATGCTGGTGTGGAGCGGTGAAGACCAGGTCGACCAGGCACGCACCGAGCTGCCCGCGGCTCTGAGTGCGATTCTGGGTCAGGGCTGGCGCGTGGATGTGAGTGGCGGCGAGCAGTTCGAAAGTGTGCAGGACCAGACTCAGACGCTGCGCCTGATAGTCATGATCATCGGCGCGATCGTCATCTCCCTGGGCGCATTGGGCTTGCTGAACGTGGCGATCGTGACGGTGCGTCAACGTATCCGGGAAATCGGCATCCGACGCGCAATGGGTGCCTCGGCCGGCAGAGTCTTCTTCGCCGTGTTCATGGAATCAGTGGTCGCGACCTTTGTTGCAGGCATAATCGGGGTAGGCATTGCGATCGTGATCCTGCAGTTCATTCCGCTCGAGTCAATGGACATCATATTGCAGGACCGACCGGCGTTCCCCACTTCCGCGGCCGCCGCCGGCGTCGGGATCGCATCTGCAGTTGGCGCTCTGTGCGGCATTATTCCGGCAGTGGCAGCCATCCGGGTGCGCCCGATCGACGCGATTCGCTACTAATCAGCTACCAAGGGACTGCCTTCTGTGCAGGCCGTCCTGACCGCAAGAGCGGGCTTTATGCGGCCCTCTAATGGGCGGTCAGCGCTCTAGTCAGGCAGGCCATACGTTCCGCGTCGATCCACTTCGATCAACCCGTCATTAACGAGGGAATCCACCACTTGCACTGCCTGGCCGGCTGGAGCGCCGGGCAAGGTGGCCGCTTGAATGACTGCATCGCGGCCGACGCGCTCCGCTGAAGAAACATGAGCATCACGCAGCAGCGCCATGACGCGGCCACGAGCCTGACGGTCGGTTCCCGCCCACGCCTGGCCGCGCGGTTTGACCGCATCGGCAGGCTGACCGTCAGCAAGCCATCGGCACCGCTCACTGATCGGGCATTGATCGCACAGCGGTGCGCGCTGCGTACACACCAGTGCGCCAAGCTCCATGATGGCCACGTTCCACAAGGCGCAAGCGTCGCCCTCGTCAGGAAGTAATGACCATGCGCGATCCTGTTCGGCTCGTGAAGGGGCCGATTTTCGGGCGAACTGGCGGCCGTCAAAAACGCGAGTGAGGACCCGACGAATGTTGGTGTCCAGTACAGGGACACGTTGGTGGAACGAGAAGGATGCGACAGCTGAAGCGGTGTAGGGACCGATTCCCGGCAGTTCCAGCAAAGCATCCATATCGGCCGGTACACGCGAACCGGGGCGGTTGGCGATCACCTGAGCGCATGCATGCAAACGCAGGGCTCGCGACGGGTAGCCCAGGTGGTCCCACGCCACCAGAACATCGGAGCGCCTGGCACGGGCCAGATCAACAGGCGTGGGCCAGCGTTCCATCCACCGCTCCCAGATCGGCTGAACACGCGGGATCGGGGTCTGCTGGCTCATCACTTCAAAAACCAGGGTGGCCCACGGGCTGACATGGTCAGAACGCATCGGAAGGTCACGCCGATTGTGCCTGTACCAGGTCGTTACCGCGTCAAACATGACTACAGCCTACGGGCAAGTTGTCGTTCAGTTGGAGCTGGGGCGCCGACGTGGGACAATCAACACATGCTCCTGAGTGACCGTGACATTGCTGCCAGCCTGGATTCGGGGCGGATCAATCTCGACCCGCTCGACCGCTCGATGATTCAGCCCGCCAGTATCGACGTACACCTCGACCGGCTCTTCCGCCTGTTCAACAACCACCGCTATTCGGTGATCGATCCGGCGGCCGACCAGTCAGACCTGACACATCTGATTGATGTGGGACCGGATGACCCGTTCGTGCTGCATCCCGGCGAGTTTGTGTTGGGAGCCACCTACGAGCAGGTCACCCTGGCTGATGACATCGCCGCGCGCCTGGAAGGCAAGTCGTCGCTGGGCCGGCTCGGATTGCTGACGCACTCGACTGCAGGGTTCATTGACCCCGGATTTTCTGGCCATGTGACCCTGGAGCTGTCGAACACGGCGACGATGCCGATTCTGCTGCACCCCGGCATGAAGGTCGGACAGCTGTGTTTCTTTGATCTGTCCTCGCCCGCGAAGAACCCGTACGGATCAGCTGCGGCCGGCTCCCACTATCAGGGCCAACGCGGGCCGACTCCGTCCCGCACGCATGTGCGCTTTACCCGCACCAGAATCGAGCGTGGGGCTGATGACTGACACGTCATCACCTGGCAGTGGCGCAGAGGCACCCTCGTCGCACAACACTGCGCCTGGCCGACCCACGCGCATTTCAATTCATGACCGCTTCGCCCAGGCGGACCGCCGTGTTGAAAAGCGTGCAGAGCAGCAGGGGGAGGCTGCCGACGCGACCGAAAGTGAACGGGCCGCGCAGCGCGAGGCACCCAGCCTTCTGGCTGACACGTCATTGACGGCGCTGAGCGGCCTGAACGTTTTGACGGATTCGTTCCGCATTGACGAGGGGGGCCGCGCGGCCCGCGATGACTCGGGAGCACCGATCAGTGCGCCGCTGACACGCCTGGAGGACCCGCACCCACTCGACGTGGACAGTGCGCGTGAGCACCATGTGCTGTTGCTCAGCCCGGAGGTCGACCCCGAAGAACTCGAAGCTCTGGCAATTTCTGTGTGGGATGACGCCGGATGGGCCGGGGCAGGAAACCTGACGCTGTGCCAGTCCGCGCGGCTCAATGGCCCGTGGAGTGTGGATGCGGCGACTCGCGCCGAGCTTGGATCGGGCGCGGACCTGACGCGTGCGTGGATCCTGAATTGTCCCGCGTCACGTGGGAAAGCTCCAGATGAGGACATGAAAGAGCGTGACAGGTGGGCGCGCGCATTCCCAGACGGCATGCCGATAGGACTGGAGTACAAAGTCTTGCTGGTCCTGTATCGCATGGCTCGACGCCTGGGTGGTGCGCTGCGCATCGCGACCGACACGTCCGGTGATGTCATTCAGCCTGACCCGGATTCGGCAGTGGGGCTGACCCTGTATTCGAGGCGCTGGCTGGACCCCGATGAACTGATGGCGCTGCTGCACAGGGATTTCCCAACGGTGGTTGACTCGCGGGAATTGGGTGTCAGGCAGCAGCGCCGCCTGACACAGCGTGAAGTTGAAGCTGCGCGCGCGATCCAGAGCTCAACGCCGGCATTGAGAGAAGACATCGCTCAGAGACTCAAACGCGACCGAGCCGAGGCGGCAACCCGCGACCAGGTGCTTGACGGTTACTGCCTGGTCGCGCCGGCTGGTAACCGGTCTGAGTTTTCCTGCGAAGTCACCGTCACGCGCGACATTCCTCGAGTCCTGCGCTGGGAAATATGGGAATCACAGTCGGTGATCTGCTACAGGCTGCACTGGTTGAACCATGCGGATCTGAAAGTGCATGCGCCGACGAATATGCTCACCCGGACAGCCAGGCTTGAGCGGGCACGTTCCGCACGCGACATTGAGCGCGCCGCCGGATTGATCGTCTCCGCAGTGGGTGGCTTCGTGGTTGACGAGGATGACTTCCTGGTCGCCATGAGCGACCAGGGCGACTAACACACCTGCAGACCTGTTCCACTGGTGCTAGGTGATGGCGCCGTCGTCTCCGGCTGCATCGCGGTGACGGTGGACGCCCTCGAGCAGCAACACGGCAACGTCCTTGACTTCAGGCATATTCTCACCGTGCGCCGATCCCAGCATCTGCGAGCAGTAGGGGCACGCAGTTGCCACGACGTGTGCTCCGGATTCACGCGCCTCATCCATGCGGTTATCCGCAATGCGCGTGCCACGTGTTTCCTCCATCCACGCCCGCGCGCCACCTGCACCACAGCACATTGCACGCTCGCGGTTGCGCGGCATCTCCACCATGTCCACACTCGGCAGTGATCCCAGCAGCTCCCGCGGTGCCTCAAAGAGACGGTTGTGCCTGCCCAGGAAGCAGGGATCGTGATACGTAATCGTCTGGTGGCGCTCACCGGGTGCGGGCGGCAGGGGAGTAAGCCTGTTCTCGCGCACCAGACGGTTCAGCAACTGCGTATGGTGGATTACTTCGAAAGTGCCGCCCAGCTGCGGGAACTCTCCGGCAATCGTGTTGAAGCAGTGAGCACACGTCACAACGATCTTCCTCGCGTGAGCCTCGTTCAACGTGTCAATGGCGGCGCTTGCCAGCATCTGGAACAAGATCTCATTGCCGGCACGACGCGCCGGATCCCCAGTACACGACTCGGCGGATCCAAGCACCCCGAACGTCACGCCAGCGGTGTGCAGCAGTTCGGCCAGCGCGGCAGTGGTCTTTTTCGCGCGATCATCGTACGCGCCTGCGCATCCGACCCACAGCACGTACTCCACGTCATCGGCAGACTCAATATCCTCTCCGATCACCGGTACCTCGAAGTCCAGGTTCTTCGCCCACTCCAGACGCTTGCGAGCCGACTGGTTATACGGATTTCCCTTCTTTTCCATCCCGCGGAACGGGCGCGCCAGGTCGCGCGGGAATGCAGACTCCATCAACACCTGGTGGCGTCTCAGATTCAAGATGTCGTCAACGTGTTCAATATCGACCGGGCATTGATCCACACACGCACCACACATCGTGCAGTCCCACAGGACACCCTCGTCAATGACGTCGGGAACGAGTGGCCCGTCGGTGTTGCGCACCCCAAGCGGACCGGTCGCACCAGAGGATGACAAGGCGTGCAGGACGTCGCTGGTGTGCGGGGAGGGAAGGACGCCCTTTTCGATCAGGGTCTTGTCCTCACCCGGGTCAATCTCCTCAGGTACGTCCATGTCGGTCAGTTCCACGCGCGAAACAGATTCCACATGGTCGCGCAACGCCAGGACGAGCAGTTTAGGAGACAGCGGTTTTTCCGTGTTCCACGCCGGGCACAATTCCTGACAGCGGCCGCATTCGGTACACGAATACAGGTCCAGACGCTGCTTCCACGTCAGGTCCTGCGCGGTTCCCACGCCGAGCGGCACGTCATCAGGCAGGCCGTCGAGGCGGTCCAGGTCAGTCAGCGGCTCGCCATCAACGAGCATCGGTGCTGCCGGCCCCAGTGACTTCGCGCCGTCGGCGTTGCGCCGCGCATACAGGTTGACGATGGCGAGGAAGCGGTGCCATGCCACACCCATCGACGTCTGCACGCCGATTACGACCATCCACAGCATCGACACAAGAATCTTCAGCAGACTGACCAGCACAATTGCCGTGGCGAGCGTGGAAGGAGCCGCCGAGGATACCAGCGATCCAATCCAACCGGTCAGCGGATAGTGCCACCACGACGCATCGCCTCCATCAGCAACGACGAGGGCGGCCTCCAATCCGCGCAACACCACCACGCACCCGCACACGATGACAATGACCCATTCAACGAAGAGGGCCTGCCAGCGGGTCGAACCGAAGAAACGGGACGTGCGCTTACGCAAGGTGGCGTCGGCCGGAAGCGGCTCGGGGCGGTGTCCGGTGCGGTAACGGATCACCATTAACACGATGATCGCCAGCAACCCGGCCCATGCAAAAATATCGACGAGCCATTGCCACGGCGCCCACGTGCCGATCAGCGGCAGCGACCAGCGAGGGTCGCGCAGATGCGCATAACCACTGATCAAGGTCAGGAAAAGCAGGGGGAAGGAGACCATGACAAACCAGTGCGCGACTTTCACGACTGGCTTGTTTGTGAACTCGCGGTGCGTGATGATCGTGGAGAGCATCGTCCACAGGCGTTTCCCGACAGGACGCATCCTCGTGTGATCCGGCTGGCCCTGTGAGAACTGGCGAACCAGATGGGCGATGCCTCGGCCTAGCGACACCAGGGCAATCAGAGTGACCAGCCAGGCGAAAACCCATGAAACCGTGACGATGACGGGAGAGGCCATGTGAGTTTTTTCCTCCTGGAATGATCGGTCTGTTGATCCTGATGTGTCTCATTATCCTCTCACGCAGAGCCCCTCGCGCATGCGACCGATCAGCTCTGCCCGTGGCTGAGGCCTTTTGGGCAGGGCACGCAGATTATCAGCAGGTGCATTATCCTAGAAATGACCGTTCGCAAATGCGGGACGTACCTGTGTGCTTGCCCCGCGCACGGCGCCCATCTTCCCGCTGAGAACGACGACCGCTGCGGAGGTTCTGAATGATTACGCTGCTTGCCGCGCATATATGCGCGGCAATTGTAGCGCCGTGGCTTGTCGGGCGATTGCATCGCATTGCGTTCATGTTGTTGGCTCTGGTGCCAGGATCAGCATTCGTGTGGGCACTGGTCCATACCTCCCAGGTGTTGTCGGGCAATGCTGACACGATTCCAGCTGAACACGTGATGTGGGTTCCGGGACTGGATCTGGACATCTGGTTCCGCATGGACATGCTGTCGTGGCTGATGACGATGATCGTGGGAGGCGTGGGTGCCCTCGTCCTGCTGTACTCGTCACGGTATTTTGGGCACTCAGCGGTTGGAAGCAGGCGATTCGCAGCAGTCTTTGTCGGCTTTGCCGGAGCCATGCTCGGCGTGGTCACCGTTGATCACACGATGGGCCTATACACCTTCTGGGAAGCCACATCGCTTTTGTCATTCCTGCTGATTGGGCACCACTTTGACCGCCGGCCTGCACGAGCTGCAGCCCGGCAGGCACTGCTGATCACCACATCAGGCTCACTGGCCATGTTCGCAGGCTTCGTCATGTGGGGTCTGGCTCCCGGTGGCTCCTTCCGCCTGTCCGAGCTGGCCGCGAACCTGGCCGACGGCACGATGGATGCCGGATCGCCGCTTGTGGCGACCGCGGCTGTCCTCGTCCTGCTCGGCGCATTCACAAAGAGCGCGCTCTTCCCTGCTCACTTCTGGCTGCCCGGCGCGATGGCTGCACCCACACCTGTGTCCGCATACCTGCACGCGGCGGCAATGGTCAAAGCAGGTGTGTACCTGGTTGCCCGCCTGACACCCGGTGCAACCCAGATCGCTTTATGGTCCCCGCTGATCGTGACTATTGGACTGATCACGATGGTTCTGGGCGGGTGGCGCGCACTGCGTCAAACAGACCTCAAACTCGTATTGGCATTCGGCACCGTCTCGCAACTGGGGCTGATCACAGCGACAGTCGGGTTCGGCAGTCACGGCGCAATGGTGGCAGGACTGATCATGCTGGTCGCTCACTCGTGCTTCAAATCCACGCTGTTCCTGACAGTCGGTGCGGTTGAATCCTCGACCGGCACGCGCGATCTTCGCCGTCTGACCGGTCTGGCGCGACGCCTTCCCGTGCTTGCCGTAGCTGCCGCGCTGGCATGCCTGTCAATGGCGGGTGTTCCCATCACAGTGGGATATGTCGGCAAAGAATCCATGATCTCCACCCTTTTGGGAGGTTCAGGAGCGCCGTGGACGGGGGCGCAGGCCGCATACTCGGGGCCAACCCTGTTTGACCTTATTGTTCTTGCCGTGATCGCAATCGGATCGATGCTGACTGTCGCATACTCATGGCGCGCATGGTGGGGCGCATTCGGGACGCGCACACTGACCCCGACCGAGCAGAAGAAAAACACCGAAGGATCAGCTGCTGTGACCCAGAAATCAGCCCCTGAGGTTGATGCGAACGGTCAGCTGGTGCGCGTCAAGCCCGTCCCGTTGTTGATGCTGATCCCGATTTGCCTGCTTTCCCTCGGCGCACTGATCGGGCTGGCGCCGACCGGGCTGGAAGACGTGCTCAGACTACACGGGGTGTACGACCTGGACGGCCCGGCACACGTGGCCTGGTGGTCGGGCTGGGAACCGGCACTGATCACACTCGCCATTTTCGCAGGTGGCGCGCTGCTGGCAGCGTTTGGATATTCGAGTGGGCTGATCTCACCCAAGCCACGCTCCCCGCTGTCCGCCATTTACATCTACTCCTGGTCGGTGCGTGAACTGGAAATCATCGCAACACGCGTCACCCGACTTATCCAGCGCGGTTCGCTGCCCTGGGACCTGTCGACAATCGTCGTGACAATGCTGATCGGTGTGGGCTCTGCGGTGTTGATCTTCCGACCCAGCACCTACGTCATCCGTCCGTGGGACTCCATACTGCAGGTCGGCATCGGTATTATCATCATCATCTGTGCTCTGCTCACCGCCCGCTCCAGGCGACGCATGCGTGCCGTCTTCGCGCTCGGTGGCGTGGGCCTAGGTGTGGCGGTGCTGTATGCATCGCAGGGCGCACCTGACCTGGCATTGACGCAGATCGTTGTTGAATCGGTGTCGATGGTGATTTTCGTGCTCGTGCTGCGCCGCCTCCCACGCTTCTTCTCCGACAGGCCGCTGGCACGTTCACGCTGGTGGCGTTTCATCGTCGCCCTGCTCATGGGGATCGGCACTGTGTTTGTTGGGCTGTATGCCTCGTCTGCGCGCGTCCACTCCGCAGTGTCGGAGCTGATGCCTAACGAGGCCTCCGAATTCGGCTACGGCGAGAACATCGTCAACGTGATCCTGGTGGATATCCGCGCCTGGGACACGGTTGGTGAGCTGTCAGTCCTGCTGGTCACGGCAACAGGTGTCGCCTCGCTGATCTACGTGTCCTCACGTGTCGGACGGGTGGAGCGTGCCCCGCGTGACTTGACGAGGGAGTCCACCTCTTTCCTGCCTGCAGCAACCGCCCTGCGTTCCCAGGATCGCTCAACTGTTCTGGAAGTAGTGACCCGCCTGCTGTTCCCGACCATGATTGTCGTGTCGTTGTGGCTGCTGCTGATCGGTCACAACAATCCGGGTGGTGGCTTCTCTGGCGGTGTGGTCGCAGGCCTGGCGTTTGTCCTGCGCTACCTGGCAGGTGGGCGTTATGAGTTGGCTGAAGCGATCCCGATTCCAGCGGGCCGCGTCCTGGGCACGGGCCTGTTCGTGGCTGCCGGCGGTGCGCTGATGCCATTGCTGTATGGCAACTCGGTGCTCCAATCCACGCCGCTGACCATTGACGTCGGCGTGCTGGGAGACATTCACTTCACCACCGCCATGATCCTGGATGTCGGCGTGTACATCCTGGTGGTCGGCCTAGTGCTGGACCTGGTGGCCTCGGCCGGTGCTGAAATCGATCAGCAGGCTCCGACCCCGATTTCACAGCAAAAGACAGGGAGGAAACACTGATGAGCGTTGCTTCCCTGACGATGCTGGTGATCGCCGGAGTTCTGGTGGCCACGGGCGTGTACTTGCTGCTTGAGCGCACCCTGTCACGTATCTTCATCGGCCTGAGCCTGATCACACACGGCGTGAATGTCTTGATTTTGTCCGGCGGTGGAGCAGCCGGACGCCCACCCCTGCTGGGCAGTGAAGACCCGACGGCAATGGCTGATCCACTGCCGCAGGCTATGATCCTCACCTCCATCGTGCTCTCGTTGGGCACCACCGCTTTCGGCCTGGCACTGGCGTACCGCTCCTGGCGACTGCTCGGACACGATGAAGTGGTCGATGATGTGGAAGACCGCCTGCTGGCGCGCCGCACCGAAGCTGAAATTACCGAGGCTCAGGATGTGGCCTCCTCCGGTGATGAGGACGAAGACATTAACTACGATGAGGATTCCCAATCTGACGAGGATGACGCGGACGGCACTGACGACACTGACGGCGTTGATGACGCTGACGACGCTAAGGAGGCCCGACCATGACCTCCCTGGACTGGCTCGTTCCCATTCCCGTGGCACTGCCCCTGCTGAGCGCAGGACTGGCGCTGGCGCTGTCACGGCACCCGAAGATCCAACAGCTCATCGCCCTGGTCGCATTGTCACTGACCACCGTTTCATCGGTCGTCCTGGCAGGTGCGGCGCACACCGGTCGCGTCGTCCTCGACGTGGGATCGTGGGCCGCTCCCATCGGCATCACGCTGGTCGTTGACCGGGTTTCCGGCGCGTTCCTGGTGGTCTCTCAGATCGTGACGCTGGCCGTTCTGGTCTATTCCCTGGCTCAGAATCTGGCTGATGACGAGCCGAACATGCCGATCGCCATCTACTTCCCGACGTTCCTGGTTCTGTCAGCAGGCGTGGCTAACGCATTTTTGACCGGTGACCTGTTCAACCTTTTCGTGGGTTTTGAGATCCTGCTGGCCGCCTCGTTCGTCCTGATCATGTTGGGCGGCACGCGAGGGCGAGTGCGTGCGGGCGCTGTGTACGTGGTCGTCTCCCTGCTGTCATCGTCGATTTTCCTGGCCGGCATCGCATTGACCTACGCTGCCACCGGCACGGTCAACATGGCGCAACTGGCGCTGCGCCTACCGGAGATTGATCAGAACGTGGCCACGATGATCCACATGCTGCTGCTGGTGGCCTTCGGCATCAAGGCAGCGTTGTTCCCACTGCAGGCCTGGCTTCCTGACTCCTACCCGACGGCACCGGCGCCCGTGACGGCAGTGTTCGCCGGCTTGATGACGAAGGTAGGCGTGTACGCGCTGATCAGGCTTGAAGTCCTGCTTTTCCCCGGTGATCGCTTCGCCCCGATACTGACAGTCGTCGGCATTGCGACCATGATCGGCGGCATTCTGGGGGCTGTTGCCCAGGATGACATTAAACGTCTGCTGTCCTTCACGCTGGTCTCGCACATCGGCTTCATGATGTGGGGCCTGGCGATCTCCTCGCGCGTGGGTGTCGCGGCAGTCATTTACTACGCAGCCCACCACATTCTGGTGCAAACGGCACTGTTCCTGATTGCTGGTCTTATCGAACGACGAGCGGGAACGACATCGCTGGCCAAACTGTCCGGTTTTGCCAGGAGCGCCCCCATCGTGTCGATCATGTTCTTCATCGCCGGTGTCAACCTGGTGGGTGTTCCGCCCCTGACCGGTTTCATCGGGAAGTTCGCCCTGGCGCAGGCATCTGTCGAAGCGGGCACGTTCAGCGCATGGGCACTGCTGGCAGGCGGCATCATCACCTCGTTCCTCACGCTGTACGTCGTCATCAAATGGTGGCACCAGGCGTTTTGGCAAACAGAAGATGATGCGCCGCTCGCATTGGCTTCCTCTCTGCCCATTCCGGGTATGTCATCGAATAGCTCGTCGCGCCTGTCACGCCAGTTTGACCGAGCCCAGCGCACTATGCGCAGCTCCCTCCAGCACTCTCAGGAAGTGGCTCGATCCGCGCTGACTGAAGCGGAAGCGAAGTCTGGAGGAACCTCACGACTGATGTCGGCAACCGTGGCCGTCCTTGTCGGCGTGCAAATCGCGATGGCCGCACTGTCCGGACCGATCTGGAATTATGTGGAAGAAGGCGCGCGCGACCAGCTGGCACGCACGCCCTACATCAACGCCGTTCTGGGAGGAGACGGGCGCGGTAGCGGCACGTCAGATACGGAATCGGGCGGCACCACGCCGGTCGTTCCCTCACCTGACCCCACGGCTTCACCCATTGAAGATCAGCAAAGTGAGGGCGAGGGCGACGCGCCTCAGTCGGATCACGATTCTCAGTCGGATTCGGCCCAGTCCGGGCGCGATGCACAATCGGGTCAAAGCGGCCAGTCAGATGCCGGTAACCAAAGTGGCGAAACGCGTGGGCAGGGTGGTACATCGCAGGATGGGAGGCGATCATGACAGTCTCACTAACCTCGTCGAACCCGGCCGGGCCGGAACCGCACGTGTCACGACGCCACACCCCTCTGGGTAAGCGCCTCTCCATCGCGATGACGCTGTGGCTGACGATCATATGGTGCCTGATCTTTGGACATTTTGACTGGTTGACGATTATTTCAGGTGTGCTGGTCGCCCTCGCCGTCCAGGTGGCGTTCCCACTGCCGCACATCACTCGCCTGTGGCATATCCGTCCGCTGTACGTGCTGTGGGTGCTGCTGACCTTCACGCGCGATGTCATCGTGGCCGGGCTGCAGGTGTCAAAAGTCGTGCTGCTCAATAAGCGCGTGGACAATGCGATCGTGCGAGTCGATCTGCGATCATCGAACCCGGTACACCTGACGATTCAGTCGGCAATGACGTCACTGGTGCCAGGGACCGTCGTGCTGCGCGTGGACAGGCTTTCAGCCGGGCTGTACCTGCATGTGCTTGACGTTCCGGCTCAGGGCGGTATCGACGGGGTCAAAGAGTCGATTCGCGCTCAGGAAGCACGCATGCTGCGTGCCATTGCAGCCAGCGAGCACCTGGAGCAGTGGGGGATTGACCTGCCGGTGAAGCCGATTTGGTCGTGGAGCAAGAAATCTCCGACTGCCTCGGAGAGGTGCGTTCCCGTCGAAGACACAGTTGAGACGACTCAGGCTCAGCCGCCGCTGCGTGAGGTGACGCCCACCGGCGAGGACCATCATGAGGAACCCGCATCCGGCGAAGGAACGCAGAGGAATCACGGCGACGATGTGCGAGACACTGTTGATCACGCGAAGGCTTTGCGCGATGCCACGCAGGGAGACATTTCCGGCATGGTGGATCTGACAAAGGTCGTGCCGGAAGAAGAGCGTGGGCTGGACGTAACAGAGACGACGAAGTCTGGGGAGGGTCAAGGCTTGGGTGATGCTTTTGCCTCGGACACTGCCGGTGAACCTGGCGATGCCCATGCCTCGGGCAATGCCGAAGAGCCCGGTGATGCTTATCCCTCGGACACTGCCGGTGAACCTGGCGCGCGCGGTGAGGAGGATCAATGATCGGCGACTTTTCAGCGCTTGACCTCCTGCATGCCCTGACAGGACTTATGACCGTGCTCGCGGCAGTACTCGCCACGATCCGCATTGCCAAAGGCCCCGGTCTGCTGGACCGAACCGTCGCATTCGACGTGTTGACGGCCGCGGGAATCGGGATGATCGCCGTGATGATCGTGTGGTGGCATCGCTACGACCTGAGCGTCCTGCTCATCATTCTGGCGCTGACCGCATTCATGTCCGGCGTCGTGGTCTCACGCTTCGCCACACGTATCGACCGCAGCCAGCAGCGCATCCTGAGTGAGGAAGAGGCCCAGGAGCAGGTAGCTGAACGTGAGCGGCAGGCTGAAGAAGCTCAGCGTGAAGAAACTGAGGACGCTCAGCGCAGCGTGCACGATGCCCGCCAGACGGGAGCCGTTGACGCAGCGCACGACCTGGAACTGGTGCATGACCCCGAACACGGCACGCAGGAGGAACACTGATGGTGATGGAATGGATCGGCGCCATCCTGGTCTTTATCGGCGTGGCCTTTACATTGATTGCAGCGATCGGCCTGATCAACATGCCGGATCTGTTCACGCGCATGCATGCGGCATCAAAACCTCAGCTGCTCGGACTGATGTTCATCTGCGTTGGCATGGCGGTCGAATTACATAACTGGCGCTGGGCAGTGCTCGCCGTCGCAGTCCTCGTCCTGCAGGTCATTACCGCGCCCGTGTCGTCGCACCTCGTGGGTCGAGCGACCTATCTCACGGGGAATTGGGATTCAGAGCATCTTCTGGTCGATGATCTGACCGATGACATGTCCTCCTCGTCGATGATTGACGCGCCCTGATCGTTTCCTGTCGAGCTTCCTCGGCCTGCTCTCAGAATGGGTTGGCGTCCCGCCAACTTCAGCCACGCTCCGACAGTCCTAAAAAGGGTGCAATCTCATGGTCTGAAGATTGGCTCTGCGACCAGTGGATATGACACAGTAGAGGCGTGACTATGAGCATGTCGCTTCCTGACGACACTGACGATCATCCACACGACCATTGCGGCGTTTTCGGCGTGTGGGCGCCAGGCGAAGATGTTTCACGCCTGACATATTTTGGCCTGTACGCGCTGCAGCATCGTGGCCAGCAGTCGGCGGGTATTGCCGCCTCTGACGGTAACAACATCCTCGTGTACAAGGATCAGGGCCTGGTCAACCAAGTGTTCAACGAGCAAACCCTGACAGGTCTGCGTGGACACATCGCCCTCGGACATGTCCGCTACGCCACCACCGGTGCAGACAACTGGCACAACGCCCAGCCCACGCTCGGCCCGACACCGTGGGGCACAGTCGCGCTAGGACATAACGGCAACCTGATCAACACGGCTGCGCTGAGCACCCTCGTCGATGAAATCAGTCATGGTGAACGCCGGGCAGACCGAAATTCGACCACTGACACCTCGATCATTACTGACCTGCTGGGTAAAGCTGACCGGTTGCCCGCCCCGTGGCGCGGCGAAGAAGGGGCTGTCGAAGATGTGGACGAGGGCGACGCAGCCACGTCCGCTGCACCCACTACCGCACCAGCCTCTGCCAAGCCTGCCGCGCGGACCGTGCTCGACTCCGAGCCCACCACGTCCACCGCACAAGCCGATACTGCGCCCGCAGGAGCAGACAACGCGCAGCCCGGCCGCCCTTCTGAAGCCGCATTCCAGGCCGCACGCCGCGCATCCGGAGAAATCGATCCGGGCGCCCTGTCAGAGGCGATACGCCAGGCCAGGGAAGCCGGCGACGATGAGGACCACGGTTCACTGGTGCCCTCCGCGCTCAAGGTTCTGCCACTGCTGCGCGGCGCATTCTCACTGGTGTTCATGGACGAGCACGCCATGTATGGTGCGCGTGATCCGCACGGATATCGCCCACTCGTGCTGGGACGCCTGTCGCGCGGATGGGTGCTCGCCTCGGAAACGTCTGCACTGGATCTGGTGGGCGCCTCGTTCGTGCGAGAAATCAAGCCGGGCGAACTGGTGGTCATTGACTCTTCTGGAGTGCGTTCCTACACGTTTGCGCAGGCCGCCAGCGCAACATGCGTCTTTGAATACGTCTACCTTGCGCGCCCCGACACGGTGATCGGGGATCGTCAGATCGTGGCGGCTCGTCGGCAAATGGGAGCAATCCTGGCTAAGGAGAATCCGACCGAGGCCGACTTGGTCATGCCGACACCCGAATCGGGAACACCCGCTGCGATCGGGTACGCCGAAGAATCAGGCATCCCTTTTGCGCAGGGACTTGTGAAGAACTCCTATGTGGGCCGCACGTTTATCCAGCCCACGCAGTCGCTGCGTCAGCTGGGTATCCGACTCAAGCTCAACCCGCTCAAGGAAGTTATCGCCGGCAAACGACTCATCGTCATCGACGATTCGATCGTGCGCGGGAACACTCAGCGCGCGTTGGTGCGTATGCTGCGCGAAGCAGGCGCGCTGGAAGTTCATGTGCGTATCTCCTCGCCGCCGGTGCTGTGGCCCTGCTTCTTCGGCATTGATTTTCCGACGAGGGCGGAACTGATTGCCTCGTCGATGGATGTGGACGAAATCTGTCGCTCCATTGGTGCTGATTCGCTGGCCTACCTCTCACTTCCCGGCATGGTCCGCGCAACCGGGCAAGGCGATAACCTGTGCGTAGGGTGTTTCACCGGCGCGTACCCCGAACCTGTCACACGCGGCACACCCATCCCCGGCACGCCGGGCGCAACGGTCTAGTCACACAGCTACAACTCGGAGGATCTTGTGAGCGAGCATCTTGATTACGCGGCAGCAGGCGTGGACACTGCGGCCGGTGACCGCGCGGTGGAACTGATGAAGAACGCCATCAGCCGCACGCATAACTCCACCGTTGTAGGAGCAACCGGCGGGTTCGCCGGCATGGTCGATGCGAGCGCTCTGCTCGGAATGACGCGCCCGCTGCTGGCCACCTCTACTGACGGTGTGGGCACGAAGATTGCGTTGGCGCAGGCGCTGAATATTCACGACACCATCGGCCAAGACCTGGTAGGCATGGTCGTTGATGACATCGTTGTTGTGGGTGCGCGGCCGTTGCTCATGACTGATTACATCGCGTGCGGCAAGGTTGTGCCGGAAAAGATCGCGGCGATCGTGCGCGGTATCGCCCAGGCGTGCGAACAAGTCGATTGCCCGCTGGTGGGCGGCGAAACCGCTGAGCATCCCGGAGTGATGGATCCGGACGATTACGACATCGCCGGTGCTGCAACCGGCGTAGTGGACGCGGACAAGATGATCGGCCCTGACCGCGTGCGCGAGGGTGACGCCGTGATCGCTCTGGCATCATCTGGCCTGCATTCCAACGGTTATTCGCTGGTGCGACGCGTTCTGGACATCTCCGGAACCTCTCTGGAATCGCAGTGCGCCGACTTCGGTCGAACAGTGGGGGAGGAACTGCTTGAACCCACACGTCTGTACACCCGTGTGTGCCTCGACATGCTGGATTCTCTTGGTGTTGACGAGGGTGGCCTGCACGCCCTGAGCCACGTCACCGGCGGGGGATTGGGAGCCAACTTGTCTCGAGTCATTCCCAGCGGTTTGTGCGCGACTGTGGATCGTGGTTCATGGACTGTGCCTGCCGTGTTCGAGTGGGTGCGCCGCAACGGTGACGTGACATGGGAAGCTCTGGAGGATTCACTGAACCTGGGTGTTGGCATGGTCGCTGTAGTCGGGCAGTCCACTGCTGACCAGTGCATGTCGCTCGCTGCCGACGCTGGGATAGAGGCGTGGGTGCTGGGCGAGGTCATCGCCTCAGAGGGTTCCGCTGCAGAACGTCCTGCTGCAGAACGCACTGCTGCTGAAGACTCTTCCGTAGAACGCACTGCTGCAGCGGGCCATGCCACAACGGGAGCCGCCTTGAGCACGTCCCAGCCGCGACTGATCTGCGGTGCCAAGGGAGTCGATGCCGGGGCCGTGGCGCTATCCGGCAGTTATCGCGTGAGCTGAGCGGCTTCGGTAGCAGGGTGATGCCAGCGGCTATGGTGGAGTGCGCCACGTTCGCTGCGCCGCGTGCAGGCCGTCGTCCACCGGTTGTCGCACACCAGGCCCCGCGTTCGCGGCACCCTATGCACAACCCCCTAGATTTAAACAGTTTTCTCGCACAATCCCCTAGATCTAAAGTGATTTGTGCACGATCCCCTAGATAAACCCCACCTGCGGATGCGCGCGGCAGTACATCTGGCTCCTGACCTGCGCATATGTAAAACGCGAGAAATGAACTCCGGTTAAATCTAGGGGATTGTGCACGCACATCGGAAGATCTAGGGGGTTGTGCGCGCGAACGGGTTAGAACTAGGGGTTCGTGCACGCCGGTGGCTTAGATCCAGGGGGTTGTGCACACAGCTCAGTTAGATCCAAGGGAAATGTGCCGTCAATCCGCGGACTCCGGGCGCTGCGTCGCGCGCAAACATAAAACGAGGACGGTGCGTAGCGCGCCGCCCTCGTCAATCGTGTGAAACAACGTACGTCACAGTGGACGTCACTCAGCGTGAACTCTGGTCGCTTTCGTATGTGCCGTAGTCATCGTCCTCGTCATCCTCATCCGCGAACATGTCGGCGTAACGGTCTTCGTACAGATCCTCATAGGAATCATCCTGCTGATCGTCATCGTCGATGTATTTTGCGTATGGGTCATCTGGATCGGCTCCCTTACGCTCGGCAGCCAGCTCTCTCTGGAGGGCTTCCAGATCAGTATCGGGACTGAAATACTTCAGCTTACGTGCGACTTTCGTCTGCTTGGCCTTCTGACGGCCGCGCCCCATGGCGTCGACCCCCTCCACGGTGTGCGGATCCGCGTAAAGCGGTGTCCTATGTTGGTCAAAATTCTGTCGTGTCCACATCATAGCGTGTTCAAAGCCATGTCACCTATTCGTGTGACATGAGACATCGTGTCGCCTGCGGGCCGAGAACCTCTACACGAGGATGACGTGGCGATTCAGCGTTTGACGATCCTGAAGATCACGAGGCCCACGAGGGCGCTCACGCCCACCGCTGCCGCCGCAACTTTCATGATGGCGTCTGAATCACCCGCACGGGCATCGTCGACCAGTAACTGTGCTTTGGCCTGGTAATCCTTGGCCTTCTCCTGTGCAGCTTCCTTCGCGAGGCGAGCCTGGTTGGACGGGCTGATGGTTTTCACCAGTTCGTCAACGGTGACGCTCATCTGTGCGCGGGTGCGCTCCAGTTCGCGCTCAATCTCCTCGGGAGAACGACCTTCAGCTTTGCGGGGTTCTGACTGGCTCATTTACCCAATCCCTTCTTCAGCGCATCGACGTCATCTTTCAGGCCTTCCTGAGGAGCAGGCGTGTCTTCCTTTGCCTTCTTCAGGGCGGAGACACCAACCAGCGCCAGAATCAACACGATGATGAGGAGAATTCCGACAACGATCAGCGATGCCGCCCAACGAGGCAGAGCTTGCGCAATGCCGAGCTCGATCGTGTGGAAAATCCAGCCCAGCATGAACAGTGCGAAAACGGCTGCTCCAGCGAGCAGGCCGCCACCCATGCCGATCTTTCCCAGGAATGCGGTTGCCTTCGTCTTCGTCAGTTCAATCTCACCACGCACCAACGTAGTGAGCTGAGCGGACAGGGTGGCAAAGAGCTCACCGATGGTCGGCCCTGATTTTCGTGATGCATTCGCGTCGGTTGCTGTATAGGACGTCCGAGTCGTGTCGGACGTCGAAGTGACCGGCTGCGCGCTCGAGTTCGAGCGGAAGCGGTTCGTCGACATGGATGATTCTCCTTCGCGCCGTCAGTGATTTCGGCCTTCTAACTCGCCTGTTAGAAGTGTATAAACCCAAGTGTTGCAGATTTGGAGCTTTTTGGTGCAGTGGACAGTAAAATCCGACCGGATTTCCTCCATGCGCGCAACGGGAGGTAGGTCGTGCGCGGGCGGCGGGTTTTAAGCGAGATCTAAGCCTTGTGCGGGAGTCCTCTGCGGCCGGGAGACAGCTCGTGTGCAGGCGGCGATCCGCGACCGAGAGCTAGGCCAGGCGCCGGCAGCCAGAGCGGTTGCTGCGTCAGCGTTCAGGTGCGATAGGCCCTGGCAGCTGCGAGAAGACTTCCTGCGCTTTCTCAAGGACGCGCCGGCTTTCCTCAGGCAACTCGCTCATATGATTGTGGGTGCTGCGATCGGCCGCAGACAGCTCACCACCGTCGCCGCCCGCTCCACTATCCGCATCGTCAGATTGACGAGGGTGGCTGGGCGAGTCGCCATCTTTGCTCGAAGGGGTAACTGACTCGTCCATTTCCGTGTTCGATGACCCGTCCGGCTCAAGCTCCAGCGTCGACGACTCGGACGCGGTATCGTCGGTTGCGGACTGATCCACTGATGAATGGCGGAACCACGAACAGGGCCGCCACCACCGCTTCCGAAAGCCGCGCGAATCAGACATAGACCTATTGTGCCCCGAAAGGGTCGCAAAATTCTCGCTACGGCTGAAACCGCGTGGCGTGACATCACCACCCTTGCGCGAAACGAATTCATCTGCTGGGTCACCAGTGCGAAGCAGGAAGCTACGCGCCAGCGACGCATCCGACGCACTCTTGAAGAGCTTGATGAAGGCAAACGCCGCATGTGTTGTTGGCCGGGGTGCCCTCATCGCGAAAAAACAGGCCGCGCCTGGCGCGGGGCGGCAGAAGCGTGGAGCCGTTCAGCCAGATACGGCAGCGCCGTTGACGTCCCTATGTTGACCCTCACCTGCGCGAAACGATCCCCGCGCGTCGCGCCGCGATTGATAATCGCGATGGGCTTGTCCTCGTGATGAGCCTGGCGCACGAAACGCATCGCTGAGCCTACGGCAAGGGATGAGCCTGCCACCAGCAGCGCATCAGCTTTCTCAACCAGGGTGCGCGCCGCGCGGACAATATGTGGACGGACGGTGCCGCCGAAGAAAACAACGTCAGTTCGCAAAATGCCGCCGCACGCCGGGCAGTTGGCGATGACGAAACCACTTGTGTCGCCCACATCCAGATCGGCATCGGGCGCGACGTCCCCCTCGTCAATGCTGATCTGCCACGTGGGGTTGAGTTCAACGAGGCGCTTGTGCAGGGCCGCCCTCGGAAAAATTCTGTGGCAACTGGTGCACATGACGCGGTCAAAGCGGCCATGCAGGTTGACCAGTGAGTGGGTGCCGGCTCGGGCGTGCAGCATGTCGACGTTTTGCGTAATGACGCCGTCGATGATCCCGTCACGTTCCATCTGCGCCAGGGCGAGGTGGCCGGCGTTGGGTTGTGCGCGCAGAGGCGCGAGCCAGCCGGAATGGTTGCGCGCCCAGTAATGACGGCGGTACGACTCATCTGACATGAACTGCTGCAGTGTCATAGGGTGCCGGTCAACTGCGCCGGGGGATCGGTAATCCGGCAGGCCGGAGTCCGTGGAAATTCCCGCACCGGTGATCACCGCGATGAGCTTACCGTCGAGCAGTTCGACAACAGGTTCGAGGGCGGCCGACACATCCGTGGGATCGGGTCGCGCATCTTCAGCCGGAGGCACGGGCGTGTTCTTGATCCGCAGGTTAGGGATGTTGCCGTCGGGGAAGTAATCCTCAATCGAATGGTGAGCCACGCTGTCAGACTATCGCGAGTGAGCAGAAGGCGTGATTTCGAAGTGTTTACGTGGCGTAACAGGATGCGTCAGGAGCCGTTCAACGACTGGTCCTAGCGTGTGAGGCGGTTTGCCCACGAAGGACACGGACCGTGTTTGATCAGCACAATGAGGATAAAGTACATCGTGTCTTTTCGAATCGGAATCTGTTGCATCTGTCACATTTGAGGAGGTGAATATCAGTCACTGAAGCGCCGTGTGGCAGGACTGCGCTCCTAGGAGTTTACCGCCCAGGAGCAGTGAATTTGTTCTCTTTCATGCCGCCTGGATCGTGAGAACTCGTCCGATTCGTCTGCGTATGTGGCGACAGTTTTGCGTTTGAAGCAGGCACATTTCTTTGAAATATTCGAAAGGATCTGTGTACCTGACGAAATGGAAGGTGGTGGTCATTAGCGCCTGGAAACTGAATGCCCATCAGCTGGCTGAAGCCCCGACACGTCTGTGCGAGCAGTATTCGAGCAGCTGGCTCTTACTCGAAGGGAACTATGAGTATCCTCGAATGTGATCATGTTTATAAGATATTCGGACGAGATAAGCAGCAGGTAGTTGACAAACTACGAAATGGTGCAGATCCGTCATCCATCACACATGCAACTGTCGCAGTGAATAATGTGTCCCTGAACATTGAAGAAGGCGAAATCTTCGTCGTCATGGGACTATCCGGTTCTGGAAAATCAACACTGTTAAGAACCCTAAACGGCCTTGGACCCGCCACTGCGGGAAGTGTCAAAGTCAAAGGCACTGACATCACGAAACTGAAACCGGCAGAACTTCGAGATGTGCGCCGCGAATCCATGTCCATGGTCTTCCAGCACTTCGCACTGCTGCCGCACCGCACAGTGCTGGAGAATGCTGCCTACCCGCTTGAAATCGCCGGAGTAGGCAAGCAGGAACGCGAAGAAAAAGCTATGGAAGAGCTGAAGATCGCTGGTCTGGAGGGCCGCGAACACTTCTATCCGTCTGAACTGTCAGGCGGCATGCAGCAGCGAGTGGGCCTGGCTCGCGCGCTGTGCGCTCCCGGCGACATCCTGCTCATGGACGAGGCCTTCTCCGCCCTCGATCCGCTGATTCGCCGTGATATGCAAGAACTTCTTCTTGAAATTCAGGCACGTTCTCAGCGCACCATCGTCTTTATTACTCACGACCTGAACGAAGCCATGCTGCTGGGCAGCCGCATCGCCGTGATGCGTGACGGTGAAATCGTCCAAGTCGGCACAGCTGAAGAGATTCTGACGCAACCAGCCAACGAATACGTGGCGCGCTTCGTGCGCGACGTGGACCGCTCGCGCGTGATCACCGCGTCGGCCATTATGAACAAACCGGTTGCACGCATCTACCTTGACGACGGTCCACGCGTCGTGCTGCACAAGCTCGAAGAAGTGGATCTGCAGGGCGGCTGGGTGATTTCCTCAGGGGACCGCCATCTGCATGGATACGTGGAAGCCGATGAAATTGCAGCGGCCCTCGCCCATGATCCGCAGCTGCGAACTATCAGCGACCTCGTGCACCCCACGCACCCTGGAATCTCGCCGGACACGTCTCTGTCGGACATCATCATGCCGTCCGCCACGCGACCCATACCCGTACCCGTGGTGGCAGATGACGGCCAGCTGCTTGGCGTCATTTCACGTGTCGCGCTGCTGCGCGCACTAGGACAGGGCGCTGGAAAAGAAGACACGAGCGTGCCCATCACCAGTGATGCAAACCGGACGGGACAAGCCACTCAGGCAACTGAAATGGCTGATGCGGCCCATGCTGTACCTGCAAGCGAGCAGGGAGGTAAACACTGATGGTGGAATTTTTCGAATCGATCCGCATCCCGCTTGGACGCTGGGTTGCTGACGCCGTTGATTGGATGATCGCGAACTGGAGTGCATTCTTCAGCGTTGTTTCGTGGATCTTCCAGTCGATTAACGAACTTCTCCAGACGATTCTGCTCACCCCGCCGTTCTGGGTCTGGCTCCTGGTCTTCACGCTGCTCGGATGGTGGGCCAAAGGCTGGAAGCTGGCCCTTGGCACTTTCATTGGCTTCAGCATTGTGTGGGGTATTGATCAATGGACCAATGCCATGCAATCGCTGTCACTGGTGCTGTTGGCATCAGCGATCGCCGTTCTGATCGGCATTCCACTGGGTATTTGGGCGGCTCGATCGAAACGGGCCTCCTATACGCTGCGACCCATCTTGGACTTCCTGCAGACAATGCCTGCGTTCGTGTACCTGATTCCTTTCGTGGTTCTCTTCTCGGTGGGCGTCGTGCCAGCGATCGTGGCGACGATCCTGTTTGCAATCGCGCCGGCAGTCCGCTTCACAGAACTAGGCATCAAACAGGTCGACAAGGAAGTTGTCGAGTCGGCCTACGCCTTTGGCGCGACTCCACGACGTGTGCTGTTCCAGGTACAACTGCCCCTGGCTAAGCAAACGATCATGGGTGGCATCAACCAGGTCATCATGTTGTCACTGTCCATGGTGGTCATCGCCGGCATGGTCGGTGCGGGCGGCCTCGGTGCTGACGTGGTGACCGCGCTGAACCGAGTGAACATGTCTCTCGGCGCTGAAGCAGGCCTGTCGGTCGTCATTCTAGCCATGTTCCTTGACAGGGTCACGGGGTCGCGTAGCGGGCGGCACGCACAGTCAGATGCGGCACCCAGAAGCCTGACTGATCGTCTGGTGAAGCCGATAGCGCTGATCGCCTCCCTCGTCCTCGCATTCGGGTGGACAATCGTTGGTACCGTTGCCGGTGGCTCATCGGCGACGGCACGTGACACCATCCGCATCGGCGTTCCGTCCGGCTGGGATGAAGGAATCGTCATGTCGAACCTCGCTAAGGTCGCCCTCGAAGAACAGGGCTATAACGTCGAGCTGCAGGACGCGGAAGTCGGCGTCATCTTCACGGGGCTGGCCGAGGGCGATTTCGATCTGCTGATGGATGGCTGGCTGCCAATCACACACGCCGACTATGTCGAAAAGTATGGTGACCGAATTGAAGACCTGGGCGTGTGGTACGACAACGCCAAGCTCACCATCGCGGTCAACTCAGATGCTCCGATCCAGTCACTTGAGGAGCTGGCTGACAATGCTGATGTCTTCAACAATGAGATCATCGGAATTGATGCCGGTGCCGGCCTGACTCAGGTCACTGAGGATGAGGTCATCCCACAGTACGGCCTAGAGGGAATGGACTTCAAGATTTCTTCGACCGCCACCATGCTCGGTGCCCTTAAGGGGGCAATGGATTCCGGAGACGATATTGTCGTCACCTTGTGGTCGCCTCACTGGGCATACGACGCGTTCGACATCCGTGATCTTGAGGACCCGAATGAGGCGCTGGGCGGTGCAGAGGAGGTTCACTCCTTCTCCCGTGACGGATTCTCCGACGAGTTCCCCGAAATCGCGGATATGATCCGTGACCTGACGTTGACGGACGAACAGCTGTACTCGCTGGAAAACTATGTCCTGAACGAGAAAGAAGGCAAGAACCTGGTCGGGGATACTCAGGCGTGGCTTGAGGATAATCCGGACGTGATGGATCTGTTCCGCGTGGAGCAGTAACGATTTGTCCATGAGCAGTCTAGGTCCACTTGGCAGTGGAAGTCTGGCTCACTGAACTGTGGACGTGGGAATTGTTTGCTGCGGCGGTATGGCTCACGGCGTTGTGCCGGGGCTGTGCCGCCGCAGTACTATCTGTGGCAACGTGATCGCCTACGCTGTGTGTTGACGTTGCAGCTGTTACTCGACGTCATCAGGATATCGAGCATGCAGTTATTCGCTCATGTGCCGTCCTCCAGAGTGGTCTGAGCGAAGCTCGGTCAATGTAAGTCGGCGCAATCCGGTCTCTAACTACTATTGCGCTATGACCTTCTTTCGCCGCATCAAGTATCTGGTATCGAATCAGCTGTGGGTGCCCCCGCTCGTAGCCGCCCTCCTTGCCACGATAGCGGCGGGAGTCCTGGCACCGATCTCATGGCCCACTCAATGGCTCATTTCTCGAATCTTCTGGCCCGGAGATATTTCGGCAGCATCCTCTCTGTTGGGCTTCATCGCCTCCTCCATGCTGACGGTGCTGACGACCACGGTTTCCATGACACTGATCGTGTTGCAGGTGGCTTCTGGTCAGTTTTCGCACCAGTTGCTGCGTGACTACATCCAGTCCCGGGCTGTGAAGGGAATCTTTGGCGTATTCATCGGCGTATTCGTCTACGTTGTTGTGTTGCAACGCTCGGTATCAGCCGAGTCACGCGAGACCCCTCCGCAGCTCGCAATGGCGATCGCAATGCTGCTGGTATTTCTGGCTATCGCGACCTTCGTCTGGTATGTCAGCGCGGTGGTGCGAATGGTGCGAGTGGACGCAATTATTGAGCAGGTAGCCACGCGTGCAGAACGTCTCCTGGATGCGCACCGAGAGAAATGGGACGTCGCCTGCCAGATCCCCGAGATCCCACCGCACGCGCGCGACGTTCGTGGGCACTTCTCGGGATATGTGCGTTCCATTGATGTGGAAGCGGCGGCAAGGTGGGCTCGCAAACACGGACAGCGCGTCGTGTTCACCGTCGCGCCCGGCGATGCAGTCAGTGCCGGACATACCTACGCGTGGGCGTGGGCCGAACGACGTGGGACATCTGCTGCTGACTCCTCAGACAGTGAGCTCAGCGGCGACGAGCTTCGCAAACTGGCCGACTCGGCGGTCTCTGTTGAAGCTGAACGCGTGTCCGACCAGGATTTGCGCTTGTCTTTTCACCAGTTGGCAGACATCGTCGTGCGAGCTTTGTCCCCTGGAACCAACGATCCGTCAACTGGGCGACACGTGATCACCAGAGCAACACCGGTGCTGCGAGGCCTGGTTGTCTCACCTCCGAATCATGAGGTGATTCTGAACGATAAGGGGCAGCCCGTTGCATCTGTGCCGACCCCGACTGTGCGAGATTTCTTGGAAGATTTTGTCGTTCCCATCCGAAGGTTCTGTTCTCCCAGCCCGGATGTCACATTCGAACTGCTGAGACTGCTGATCATCATTGAAGAAGCGCTGGAGAAAGATTCGAGTGTTGATATTGCAGAGGTGCAGGAATTTGTCGAGGAGGAACGCCAGCGACTGATCGAAGGGGCGGAGCAGGGATTCGTTCATCAACACGATGTGGAGCTCGCACAGCAACTGACTTCCGTCGAAAGTGTGCGTTCCATGCTCAGAGTTGAGGGACCTCGTGAAGAAATCATTGACGACGAGGAAGCGCAAGACGATGAAGACTGACGTGAAATGGCGCTTGATTATCAGAAAGAAACTCGCGTAAATCTCGCGAGCTGAAGCAGTGGTGGCTCCGACCGGCGTCGATCCGGTGACCTTTCGATTTTCAGTCGAACGCTCTACCAACTGAGCTACAGAGCCAAAACCCCACCAAAAGGTGGGTCAGCGACCCCGACGGGACTTGAACCCGCGACCTCCGCCGTGACAGGGCGGCGCGCTAACCAACTGCGCTACGGGGCCTCGAAAAAGTGAGACCTGAAAAGTCTACCTTATTCACTTGTTGAACCCGTCCCAGCAGGGCTGACACGGATCGTACCCCCAACGGGATTTGAACCCGTGTCGCCGCCGTGAAAGGGCGGTGTCCTAGGCCTCTAGACGATGGGGGCCTTGTCCACGAACTTGTCGTTCGGCGACGAGTAGAATAATAAGCAGGAATGACCTCCGAGTGCAAAACGGATCCATGTGAAGCCTCTCACCGAACGCAAATGAGCCTGGAAGCTTCTAGGCTAGGGGTATGACAGTTTTCGGACCTGATTTCTCCGCCGTTCTCACGGGCTGCCGCGCGCAGTCGAGCCTCGTTTTCGGCACAATTATGCCGATCGGGGACCCCTCTGCACCTGCCGAAGCTGTTGAAACCGCATTCGATGTGGCTGGCGTATTCCTCGGAATTGTTGTCGGCATCCTCGTCGGAATTGTGGTCGCATTCATTCTTGCGCGCGTCAGCCGATTTGCGCTCCGCAAACTCCGACTACTTAAAGCCTTGCAGCGCCGCATCCATGCGCCTTCGTACTGGGCACTCATGGCGTGGGGCGCGCTTGCCGGATGCGCTGTTGCGCTGGGAAGCACCGATGTCAGCAATCAGCCCACGTGGGTGAAATATCTCGACCACGGGTTGTTGATCCTCGCACTCCTGGCAACGACATGGGTCATTGCCGCCGCCGTGTGGGTGATCGAAGACGCCGCGCACGTGCGCAACCGCTCCGATCACGGACGCTCGCGCAGATTCAAGACTCAGGCTCAGGTTCTGCGCCGCGTCCTGCAGGTCGTGGTCTGGATCCTCGGGTGTGCCGCAGTCCTGTTTACATTCCCCGGGGCTCAGCAGGCGTTGACGACAGTGCTTGCTTCGGCCGGCATTGTCTCCGTGATCGCCGGTCTTGCTGCCCAGTCCACGCTCGGCAACGTGTTCGCCGGCCTGCAGCTGGCTTTCACGGACGCCATCCGCGTTGATGACATTGTCGTCGTGGGGGACAAGGGAACGATGGGTGTGGTCGAGGAGATCACTCTGACGTACGTTGTCCTGCATATCTGGGATGATCGCCGCCTGATTGTGCCGTCCTCGAAGTTCACGTCGTCTGCTTTTGAAAACTGGACCCGCAAAGCCACCAAGCTCCTCGGCACGGTTGAGATCTACACCGACTGGGCAGTGCCGGTGGCGGTGGTGCGTCAAAAAGTTGAGCAGCTCCTGAACAGCACGGATCTGTGGGATCGCCGCTCCTGGGCCGTGCAGGTGACTGATTCGACTGATCAGACCGTCACCGTCAGGGTCTCCCTGTCAGCGTCGAATTCGGGCAACTTGTGGGATCTGCGCTGCTTCATGCGCGAGCAGCTCATCGCGTGGATCTCGAAGGAATACCCGTGGGCGCGTTCCGCCCGCATCATTCAGCCGCGCGAGGTCAAGGAAGTGACGAAGGATGAGTCCCAGGAACTGATCGCGCGCCTAGCCACTGAACTATCCGGTATTGCAGGTTCAGATACATCCGGTGGGTCCCCCTCGGACACCAAGACTGACGAGGGTGACCACGGCGATGCTGCTACGCATGATGGTGACAAGCGAGACCCGTTCGACCCTGTGCACGCTGCTCGTATGCTGGCGGCGCGCCAACGCGCGAAGATGGCGCGTCGACGGGCCATGTCGCAGCGCAACCGCGACCGCCTCGAAAGAGCAGAGAACGCCGGGTCTGGAGCGGAGGACGGTCCTGCCGCAGCTGCGAAACGGACTGGCCGCGGGGGAGCGAACGCTGCAGCGGATACTACTCAGACGAACGGCACGGGCACGACCCACGTGTTCACGCCAGAAGAGGTTGACAAGATCATTGCGCAGGCGCAGGGGCATCTGCGTGTCAAGTCCGATGCTGGCAGCGGGGCTCCTGGTCAGGCTAACCAGGCGTCGGAAGCAGCGTCTGCAGAGGGAGCGGCTCAGATAGCTCGTTCTGCGTCAGGCGTAGCGGAAACTGCCGTGATGCCGGCCATTGGGGCAGATGGCAAGCCCAAGAAGCAGGCCGATGACGATGGCGCGGAAGCGGGCAGTAGTGCGCCCACCAGCGGTGCACAGGCTGGCGATGCGAGCCCTGCACGTGCGGACAATACGAGTGTGGATCTGGCCAGTGCGAACCAGGTCGGCAGCGACCCCGACGGTGCAGTGGCAGACGCGACTGGTCGAGCAAACTCGGACGATGAGACAACCACGACGGGGGAGCGGGTCTTTTCCGGCTCGCCCGACGCGGAAGAGCGCAGTGCCGCATTTTCGGGCCCTGACCCGGAAGTACTGGAAGAAAGAAAACGTGAGTCGCAGATCCGCCAGGAAAAGGGCTCAGGACTACTGGGAGGATCGAGCCGTGAGTGAAACGCAGAATGATCAAGGCGCCCGCGACCTGCGGGAGAGCGGTGGCAACGACGGCGGGGCGGTTAATGGCAACGCCGACGAAGCGGTTGCTGACAGTAACGGCAAAGCGGTTACCGACACTAACGGCAAGGTAGTGCGCAGCGAGGAAGAATGGCGCCGCATACTCGACCCCATGGAATACCACGTCCTGCGCGAGGGCGGCACTGAGATGGCGCACACCGGTGCACTGCTCCACGAGGATCGCGAGGGTATCTACCGCTGTAAAGCGTGCGGCGCGGAACTGTTCCGCTCAACCACCAAGTTCGATTCTCTGTGCGGCTGGCCGAGCTTCTATCAGCCAGAAGATGCAGCTGTGACCACCAGTGAGGACCGTTCACACGGCATGGTGCGCACGGAGGTGCGGTGCGCTCGCTGCGATTCTCACCTGGGTCATGTCTTTGACGATGCTCCCCGTCAGCCAACGGGCCTGCGCTACTGCATGAACTCTGTCAGCCTCGACTTCGAAGCGCGCTGATGCCGACACCGGAACCATTACCGGCACCCCGACCTGCTTCTGTACACCGACCTGCATCCCGAGGTAAAGGTTCCGCCCTACGAGCTGCGTCAACCGCGATCCCCGCGCCTTTCTTTCTGGTCGGATCGGGGCTCACGCAGTACCTCGGTGCAGCGCTGGCAGTGACCCTGTTCGCCGTCATGACACCCGCTGAAGTAGCATGGGTCCGCATCGCAACGGGTGCGGTTGTGCTGCTGGCGTGGCGCCGCCCTCGTATATGGCGCTTCAATCCGCGTGACCTGGCTGCGTCGGCCCTGTTCGGCATCGTGCTGGGCGGCATGAATATCTGCTTTTACGAGGCGATCCACATTCTGCCGCTGGGCGTGGCGGTCTCCCTGGAGTTCCTCGGCCCGGTCACGGTTGCGGTGGTGACCTCCGGGGGCTGGTCCGGACGTATCGCAGGAGCGCTGGCTTTTGCCGGAGTGGCCTGCATCGGTGGCCTCGGACTGGATCTGAGCGACACCAGGCAGCTCGTTGGTGCGGCCTGGGTGCTCGGGGCTGCAGCCCTATGGGCGGGGTACATCGTGATGGGACAGTCGATCGCGTCGCGCCGCTCAGGCATCATGAATCTGGCGCTGGGCTGTGGCACTGCCGCACTTGTGTTCGCCCCGTTCTTTTCGGTCGGAGCGGTCAGCGCGTTGAATTCACCGAAACTGGTCGTCATGGCGGTCGGTGTCGGAGTCTTGTCAACGGTGATCCCGTACTCGTTGGAGGCGCTCGCCATGGGCCGCCTCAGTGCCGCCATGTTTGCCCTGTTCAACTCCCTGTTGCCGGCAACGTCGGCGCTGATCGGTGCGGTGACATTGCGGCAACTGCCCAGTGCCTGGTCTCTGGTGGGTCTTGTGTTGATTTCAGTTGCTGTCGGGCTCGCCTCCTACCCGCCTCAGCCGCTTCATCGACGAGGGTGACGCTAGCGCCGCTACTACCTGCCTGAGCTGTTCCAGGTCGACTGCCTTGCTGTGACCTTGCAGCGCGAGCAGCTTGCGTCAACGCCGACTTGACGGGGCAGATGCGGGCGAGATGTCCGCTAGACCAGAACTGGCCGTATTTGGTCTCGCATTGACGCAAAACGTATGAGATCATGAAGATGTCTCTGCTGATCAACAGAATGAGAGAACGATCATGTTGGACATCTTGTGGATGATTATTGCCGGCGCCGTTATCGGTGCAATCGCTCGCGTCTTCATGAAGGGCGACGAGGGTATGGGCATCATCTGGACTATTATCTTGGGTGCTGCCGGTTACGGTATCGCCGGATGGATCGCTGGTGCGCTTGGAGTGGGCACAGTGCTTCGCTGGATCATCGGCGCAGTCGTGGCATTCCTGCTTATCGGTGTCTTCCTCGCAATTCAGGGCAAGTCGAACTCCCTGACGAAGTAACGTTAGCGGATCCGCAGACTGTGGGAAGGCTCGGTCAGAAATGGCCGGGCCTTTCTTTATGTCTGCTCGCCGCTTGAGGTCGCTTGGCGATTAAGCCTGCTTGTCGTCTGTTCGATGCTTAAGCCCGCGTGGCGTCTGCATGGCGCTTCAGCTCGCCTGACGATTAAGCTCGTTTGGCGAGCTTCTGTATGAGTGTTTGCATCGCCGTACCTTCCGAAGCTTTGTACCTGCGTGTGGCCTTGGCGCCTGCGTCCGTGCGGCCGTATCTCGGATTGATGCCTGGCTCTGTCTCGGATTGATGCCGTCTCCGTCTTGGAGCACTGTGCGCAGGTTGTACTCTTTTCTCCGCTTTAAACGGCTCGGTGTACATCCCCTCAAATAGACGCGCATTTGTACACATTCCCCTAGATCCTAGGCGTGACCGCGCACATTCCCCTAGATCTTCCCTGCTTTGGTGCACATTCCCCTAGCTAAAGTCGGCACCCCAAAAGGACAAAACCTATTTCCGCAGGTCAGCCGTCAGTAGCTTCCGGCGGCCTCGAGCCTCACGCGTTAAATCTAGGGGATTGTGCATTTATACAAGACTTTTTAGGGGTATGTGCACGTGGAGGGTTTAAATCTAGGGGTATGTGCACGAGGCGGGGCTAGAACTAGGGGTATGTGCACGAGGCGAGGTTAGAACTAGGGGTATGTGCACACGGAGGGCTAAAATCTAGGGGATTGTGCGCGTTCTGGTGTGTTGTGGCCGGACAGCAGTCGCATTCCACCGAGTGACCTGCGGTTAGAGCATACGCGGCAAGGTCGGCCATATAGTGAAAGACCGGGACACCGCTAACTGATTGTCAACGATGCCCCGACACATCATAATGGTAGGCCCAGGGGGAATCGAACCCCCAACCCACGGATTAAAAGTCCGTTGCTCTGCCAATTGAGCTATAGGCCCATGAGAGCATGGTAATGCATCAGTCCCACGTTGCACTAATCGGCGTGACGTGGGAAAAACCACGATCCCCCTCGGATCAGGATTGACGAGGGTGCCCACTCCGTTCAACTACTTGATCAACGCCGTTCACCTTCAGGCGGTAGGCTCGTCATATCACCGAGAAGGAGTCACAGATGAACAGCCAACAGCGTCGCCCTCGTCGGCCAGCAATGCTGGACCCGGCCGACGCCGAACAAATCGTCGGCGACTCCGACCCTGCGGAAATGTCTGCGATTGCGCACTCGTCAGCATGGGCTTTGATGGGAGTCAGTGACGACGACTTCGGGCCTGACGAAATCGAACGCCTGCGCACCGCCGTGCGCACGGAAGGCGTGGACGTGCTGGCCGACATGTGGTCACGCAGCCCGGAATTCACATTGCCCGGAGCCTTGTGGCGACTCTACCTGTGGTCGCGCTGGTACCACCGCGACACTGCGTTGGTGCGCGACCGTTTTGTGCGCGGAAGCCATGCGGACATCATCCCCGGCCTTGAACATCCCGTTGACATTCCCGATCTGGAGCACGTGGTACACGAGGTTGACCAATTGCTCGAAGGGCGCCGCCACGACGACGACCTGGCTGACATCATTACTGCAACGTCACGGGCGATGCGGATCGTTGCAGCTGGAGACGCCGAGGGCGGCAAATGGATCGTCGACCCGCGGGACCCGTTGGCATACCCCGTCACCACGCGCGCCCGCGCGCTGATTCAGACCGCAGATGAACTTGACCGATCAGCTGAAGAAGCGCACATCGGTGCGCTCAACTAGTCGCCAGTGTGAGGAAGAATGATGACGACCCCGGAACATGCAGGCAATTCGGACCAACCATTCTCGGCGCCAGATGAACACTGGCCAGCAGACGACACCAACGGCGAGGGTGACGCTCACAGCGCTCACGTCACCAGTGGCAGCGCGGTTGAGGCTGCCCTGGCGAGCGAATTGGTGATCCCTGCCGACAATGAACAGCTCGTCGGTGTCGAACACGAAGACTCCGAATACGACGAGGAAGACGAAGCTACCGACGGTATCCAGGATGGTGAGCACATCACGGTGGGCGCCGACGCGAACTCCTATGAGGAGCGCGCTGAAGATGCCCAGGCCAGCTCCGCACCAGCCTCGACCGTTGAAGATTTCGGCGAGTTGCCGGACAAACGCTTCGCAGACCGTGAACTGTCGTGGATGGCGTTCAACGAGCGCGTCCTGGAGCAAAGTGAAGATGAGGATGTGCCGCTGCTGGAACGCGGATGGTTCTCCGCGATTTTCTCCTCCAACCTTGATGAGTTTTACATGGTGCGTGTGGCCGGACTGAAGCGCCGCATCAACGCCGGCATTGCCAAACCGTCTGCCGCTGGTCTGTCCCCGCGTCAGGTCCTGGACGGTATCCAGATGCGCACGCGCGAACTCAGCGAGCGTCAGGCACGCGAGTTCCAGAACGACATCCTGCCCAAGCTGGACGAGCAGGGGATTCATCTGCGCGGGTGGGATCAGCTCACAGATGACCAGCGCTCCAAGATGACGACTTATTTCCGTCGGCAGATTTTCCCCGTCATCACGCCACTTGCCGTGGACCCGTCGCACCCCTTCCCATACATTTCGGGGCTGTCACTGAACCTCGCGGTCGTGGTGCGCAACCCGATTACCTCGAAGCTGCACTTCGCGCGCATCAAGGTGCCGCCGTCGATGCCGCGACTGATCAACATCGACTCCGCAATGGGCGAGGGGAACGCGGAAAGTTATGTCGACACTGATGAGGGCGCCACGTTCATCACCCTCGAATCAGTCATTGCCGCGCACCTGGACCACCTGTTCCCAGGTGTTGAGATTGTCGAGGCACACTCGTTCAGACTGACCCGTAACGAGGACCTCGAAGTAGAAGAGGATGATGCGGAAAATCTGCTGACCGCGATGGAAGAAGAACTGCTGCGCCGAAAGTTTGGGCCGGTGGTTCGCCTCGAAGTTGAGGATACGATCTCACGCTTCGTACTGGACTTTCTGATCAGCAAGCTGGAAATCACGCCCGCTGACGTGATTATGGTGCCGGCACCGCTTGACCTGACGCTGTGCAATGAGCTGCAGGCACTCGATATTCCGCGCCTGAAGTATGAACCGTATGTGCCGGTGACTCCTGCCGGACTGGCAGAGGTTGAATCGGCGCGCCCGACGGATATTTTCGGCGCGATCCGGTCGCACGACGTGCTGCTGCACCACCCGTATGATTCTTTCGCCACCTCCATCCAGAACTTCATCACTCAGGCTGCGCGTGATCCCAATGTGCTGGCCATGAAGCAGACGCTGTACCGCACCTCGGGCGATTCTCCGATTGTGTCTGCGCTGATCGAAGCGGCCGAGAACGGCAAGCAGGTGGTCGCGATCGTGGAGATCAAGGCCCGTTTCGACGAGGAAGCCAACATCGAGTGGGCGCGCAAGCTTGAACGCGCCGGAGTGCACGTCGTCTACGGCATGGTGGGTCTGAAGACGCACTGCAAACTGTCACTGGTGGTGCGCCAGGAGGGCGATCAGCTGCGACGCTATTGCCACGTGGGAACCGGTAACTACCACCCGAAGACGGCGCGCGGCTACGAGGATCTGGGGTTGCTGACCTATAACCGCGATGTAGGTCAGGATCTGACGCGACTGTTCAACCAGCTGTCCGGCTACGCGCCACGCTCCACGTTCCACCGCCTGCTGGTCGCACCGCTGGAAATCCGACCCGGTTTGATCGAGCGGATTTACCAGCAGATTGAGCGCGCGCGGAACGGTCAGCCTGCCTGGATCGGTTTCAAGGTGAATTCGGTTGTTGACGAAGCAGTGATCGATGCTCTGTATCGCGCCAGCCAGGCCGGTGTTCAGGTGGATGTGCTGGTTCGAGGTATCTGCGCAATTCAGGCCGGAGTGCCCGGCTTATCGGAGAATATTCGGGTTCGCTCCATCCTGGGTCGCTTCCTGGAGCATTCGCGTATCTACGCGTTTGGCCCGGAAGGCGAAGAGGAAGTGTGGATCGGGTCGGCTGACCTGATGCACCGCAATCTGGATCGCCGCGTGGAGGCTCTGGTGCGTATCGTGGATCCGTCGCAGGTCAGTTATCTTGCTGACCTGGTGCGTCGAGGCGTGGCGTCGACAACCTCTTCATGGCATCTGCAAGCTGACGGCACGTGGAAGCGGCACAACCGCGATGACGAGGGCAACCGTCTGGAGGATCTGCAGGAAACACTGATGGCGGAGGCATCTGCCCGCGTCGTCGGCCGCAGCTAAGGGACACGCGGACGGGGTTTGCGCCACAGCGCGCAGCCTCGGCGGCCCGCCCACCGCGTGGAGTCGATCGTATTTTTGCCCATCGTCGGCATCATGGCACTGGGTCAGATACGCTTATGACGTGTCCCGTTCCCATCCGTCACCGATACCGAGCCGGCTAGTCAGAGCCGCCGGTGCATTGGTGTGGAGATTTACGCAGTCTGACCGCGACGCCACCCTCGGTGACGTCATTGATCCCGATGACATAGAGGTCCTGCTGGTCCATCGGCCGCGCTACAACGACTGGTCGTGGCCCAAAGGTAAGACTGAACTCAACGAGCCGCTGCCGGTGGCCGCCGTGCGGGAAGTGGAAGAAGAAACCGGCCTGCCGGTCACGCTGGGAGCGCCACTGACCATTCAGCGCTACCGACTTGGCGCGGGCCACATCAAGGAGGTCCACTACTGGGTCGGACAGGCCTGCCAGCCCGATTCTCCGGCACTGCTCAGCCGTCCGCCTGTCCATCAGGCCTCCCGCCGCGAGATCGACAATACGCGCTGGGTGAGCCCGTCACTTGCACGCCGCACGTTGACCCGCCGAGGCGATCGTCGTCTGCTGGGTGAGCTCGTAGCTCTGGCTGAAAGCGGTGGACTTGTCAGCTCCACGCTGGCCATTGTGCGCCACTCAAAGGCCGTGAAGCGCGGGCGTTGGGAAGGGTCGGATGCGGATCGCCCCCTGGCGCGTATCGGCGTTCGCCAGAGCATCGACTTGATCGATCTCATGTCAGCATTTGGCATCACGAAGGTCCTGTCCTCGTCGTGGCGACGCTGTGCGTCCACCGTCGGACCGTACGCGTCACTGACCGGCATCGGCATGGAGCTGTTCGACGAGCTGGATGAAAGCGCGATGACAGACAACCCGGCCGCAGGCTCCGCCCTCGTCAATGAAGCAATTGAAAACCCCGGGTCCGCGCCGACGATTATCTGCGCGCACAGGCCCACGCTGCCTGCCCTGTTTGAGCCGATACGCTCGTACTCGCCCTCATCGTTGCACGCCGCGTTCCCAGCGGAGTCGCCGTGGCTCAAGACTGCTCAGATGCTCCTGGCTCATATCGTCATGCACGAGGGCGGCCCGTGCGTTGTTGCCGTGGAAACGTATCGCCCTCTCACCAAGCTGGCGACGCTCTGATGGGCGCAAATCGCGTCCGGAATTGTCACGTTTGAATGAATTTCAGGCTCTAAAAACCGGGCAAAGGTTACAACTTTATAACTGTGTGGGCACCCTCACGTGCAAGTTCACCATTTGTTCATCTTTAACCGGCTTTGCTGTCACTTCCCCCTCTTAGCGTGAGCAATATCCGGGACATTCCGGGTCTATCGTCAACGCGCCGCCACAGTGGCGGCAGAACGGAAGATGATCAATGACAGTGCATGCTCGTACAAAGCTTCTCGCCACTCTGGCAGGTGCCACCACCATGACGCTCGCTCTGGCTGCTTGCGGCGGCGGAGACAAAGCGGAAAGCACAGGCGCGGACAACGGAGCATCCGGCGACTCTCAGTCAGCTCAGGATGAAGTTGCACCTGCGACTGACCTCTCAGGTTCGGTTGCCGGTTCGGGTGCGTCCTCCCAGGAAGCCGCGATGGAAGCTTGGAAGGCAGGCTTCAACGAACTTAACCCTGATGTGACTGTTTCCTACGAGGCAGTTGGCTCAGGTACCGGTATCACACAGTTCACCAGCAAGCAGGTCGCATGGGCCGGATCGGACGCCCCGCTTGAAGGCGACGAGATCGCAGCAGCCGAAGCACGCTGTGGTGGACCTGCATGGGACCTTCCGGTGTACATCTCCCCGGTTGCCGTCATCTTCAACCTTGAGGGTGTCGACTCCCTGAACATGGATGCCGCAACCATCGCCAAGATCTTCGCCGGCGAAATCACCAACTGGAACGATCCGGCAATTGCCAAGGCAAACCCGGATGCGAAGCTCCCAGATCTCGCCATCACCCCTGTTCACCGTTCCGACAAGTCAGGTACGACCGAGAACTTCACCGACTACCTGCACTCAGCTGCTCCCGAGGCATGGCCGACGGATCCAGGCAAGGAATGGCCAGTCTCCGGTGGCGAATCCGGTGACAAGACCTCTGGACTTGTCCAGGCCGTCCAGGCCGGTAACGGCACCATCGGCTACGCCGATGCTTCTCAGGCCGGCAACCTCGGAACTGTCGCACTGGCAGCAGCCGACGGAACCTACGTCTCCTTCTCCGCTGAGACAGCAGCCAAGGCCGCTGAAACGGCTGAGCGCGTTGCGGATCGCGATGCCAACGACATCGCACTGTCCGTGAACCGCGTGCCCGAGACGAACGACTCCTACCCGCTGATTCTGATCTCCTACTCAATCGTGTGCTCCACCTACGAGGATGCGAACGAGGCCGAACTGGTCAAGGCATTCATCGGATACCAGGCTTCCGAGGAAGGCCAGCAGATGGCAGCCGACAACGCTGGTGCGGCTCCCATTTCCGAAGCAATGCGCAGTGAAATCAACGGCGTTCTGGACCAGATCAAGTAAGGTACAGGTTCGCGTTGGTTACGACACCTACAACAACGAAGAATAAGAGCTGGGAGAGAACGCCAGGGAGAATCGGTAACAAGGTTTTCGCTGGCCTCTCAACCGCCGCTGCTTCGTTAATCTTGTGCACGCTCGCAGCAGTAGCGATCTTCCTACTGCTGCGGGCGTGGCCCGCGATTTCCGACCCTTCCCTGCGTTTCAAGATGATGGGGTCGGCTGAGGAAGTCACGATTTGGAAGTTCACGGCGCCGCAGATATTCGGCACGATCCTGGCAGCAGTGCTGGCACTGCTCCTGTCCGTTCCTGTTGCAGTCGGTGTCGCCCTCTTTATTTCCCATTACGCACCTCCGCGTATCAGCCAGGTTCTTGGATACCTCGTTGACCTGCTTGCGGCAGTTCCGTCCGTTATTTACGGCCTCTGGGGTGCGATCTGGTTGATCCCGATCCTCATGCCGCTCTATGACTTCCTGGGTAAGTACTTCGACTGGTTCCCACTCTTCGCCGGCACAGTGTCCCCAACGGGCCGTGTACTCGCCTCCGCGGTGGTGATCCTTGCTGTCATGATTTTGCCCATCATTACTTCCGTGTCGCGAGAGGTCTTCCTGCAGACCCCGCGCCTGCACGAAGAGGCTGCTTTGGCCCTTGGTGCCACGAAGTGGGAAATGATCAAGATGGCCGTTCTGCCGTTCGGACGCTCCGGTATCGTGTCAGCGTCCATGCTGGGCCTTGGCCGAGCTCTTGGTGAAACAATGGCTGTCGTCATGGTGCTGTCAGTCGGCAGCAATATTTCATGGCACATCCTCGAGGCAGGTCAGCACTCCACGATTGCGGCCAACATTGCCTTGCAGTTCCCCGAATCAACGGGCATCAACTCGTCGGCTCTGATCGCAACGGGTCTTGCTCTGTTCGCGATCACCCTCATCGTCAACTCGATTGCGCGCTGGATCGTCTCGCGTCGAGCCGCATTCTCAGGAGCGAACTGATGAGCACAGCAACACTTGGTACGAACACTTCGCCGAAGGACGTTTCCGATTCAGACAACAATCGCGGCCATCAGAGCCCGATCCATGAGTCGCTGCCAATCGGAAGAAAACTCACCAATGGCTTCGTGACAGTTCTGGTGACTGTCGCATTCGCTCTTGCCATGATTCCGCTGGTCACGGTGTTGGTCACGGTGATCAGTAATGGCTACCTGCGCACCACGTGGGACTTCCTCGTCAGCGATATGGTCGGCATGTTCGGCGGTAAAGTGGGCGGCGGTATCGCCCACGCACTGGTCGGAACGACCCTCGTGACGCTGTGGGCGACACTGATTTCTGCGCCGATCGGTATCTTCACGGCAATCTACTTGGTCGAATACGGTAACAACGGGCTCCTGTCGAAGGCCACGACATTTTTCGTCGACGTCATGACCGGCATCCCCTCGATTGTTGCTGGTCTGTTCGCCGCCTCGATCTTCATGTTGTACGACCCCTCCTATCGAGCAGGCATCATCGGCGCGATCGCCTTGTCGGTGTTGATGATCCCGACAGTGGTGCGTTCCAGTGAGGAAATGCTGCGCCTGGTTCCTAACGAACTGCGTGAAGCTGCCTACGCTCTGGGCGTGCCAAAGTGGCGTGTCGTGGTGAAAGTCGTACTGCGTACCGCTGCAGCAGGCCTGACTACCTCCGTTATGCTGGCTATCGCCCGCGTCATCGGTGAAACAGCCCCGCTGCTGATCACCGCAGGCTTCATTGGACGCATGAACGCCAATGTGATGGATGGCCGCATGGCGACACTGCCGGTATACATTTACCGACAGTACTCGCAGGGCTTGGCCACCTGCCGTGAAGGTGTGGCTAACTGCGTACCCACCATCAACTATGAACGCGCGTGGGCGGCCGCCCTCGTCCTCATCCTGTTGGTGATGGTTCTGAACCTGATTGCCCGAGTGATCGCCAAGATTTTTGCTCCCAAGGGAGGACGCTAAACGATGAGCACAATGGATAATCCCGCGGGGCAGGGCACACAGACAGCCGTGGCAACGCAGACGGAACGCGCTTACGATGAGCCACGTGACGCGTCGCCTTCAAATCTGACAGTGAAAAAAGACGGAGTTAAAACGATGACGACGTGTTTCAATATCACCGATGAACAGATCTACTACGGCGATTTTCTTGCCGTGAAAGATGTGACGGTGGAAATTCCACGCCACGCGATCACCGCGTTGATTGGCCCATCAGGATGTGGCAAGTCGACATTCCTGCGTTCCCTGAACCGCATGCACGAGGTGATCCCCGGTGCGCATGTGGAAGGCAAAGTTGAGCTGGAAGGCGTCGACATCTACGACAAGAAGATCGACCCCGTCCAGGTGCGTCGCCATGTCGGCATGGTGTTCCAGCGCGCGAACCCGTTCCCCACGATGTCGATTCGTGAGAACGTGCTCGCTGGCATGAAGCTCAACGCGCGACGTATGAACAAGGCGATGCAGGACGAGATCGTTGAAAAGTCACTTCGCGGTGCGAACCTGTGGAACGAAGTTAAAGACAGGCTGGACATCCCGGGATCTTCACTGTCTGGTGGCCAGCAGCAGCGTCTGTGTATTGCACGCGCCATCGCGGTGCGCCCCGAGGTCCTTCTGATGGACGAGCCGTGTTCGGCTCTCGACCCGATCTCCACGCTCGCCATTGAGGACCTGATGAACGAGCTGAAGTCGGAGTACACGATCGTTATCGTCACGCACAACATGCAGCAGGCATCGCGTGTGTCGGACAAGACCGGTTTCTTCAACCTGAAGGAAACGGGCGGCTCCGGCGAGCTCGTCGAATTCGACGACACCGAGACGATCTTCTCGAATCCGTCCAAGCAAGCGACCGAGGACTACATCTCCGGACGCTTCGGATAAGATCGCGGGCTTCCTGGCCCGGCAATGCTTCCGGCGGGCAGCTTCTCACCACTTATGAGGCCTCGCGGCCTACTGTCAGACATAGGGTGAGGGGTTGCCCGCCGGGTTTTGTATGCCGTGGGGCGCCCACGTCAATCACTGGCGAGGGCGCCCCACGATTATCGCGTTTTCAACCTTTACGCGGAGCATTACATCTTGGAATCCCTAACTGACTGATTCAGTGTCTGGCCAGTCTCGTGGAAAATGAGGCAGGAAACCACGCGGTCGCCTTCTTTCCATGAATCTTCAGATGGGCTCAACGGCGCCACGTCCAACTGCGAGGCTTCCAAAGGGACACCGACATATTCTTCGAAGTGCTTCGCGCACTCAACGGTGGCCTCATCCGACAGTGACTCAGAGTACTCCGGGGCGTCAATCTCATAGTCGTACATGACTTCGCCGACATGGGGTTCCGAGCATTCAACTACGGGCAGGGATTCCACGATCTCATCTTCAGGCGGGGCCTCGATACACTGGCCAACCTTCAGGTCAAAAGCTGACGTGTCGTTACCCGATCCGAGGAACGAACACCCGGCCAGCATGGATGCCGCCACTGCGAATCCGCATGCGCTCAATGCTGCACACACGGTTCGTGATGTCGGGCGATGCGAAGAAGAAAGGTCTTGAAAGTTCAGCATATCGTTCTCACTTAGCGTCGCGCAGTCGCCCTCGTAAATGAGTGGATGAGAGGAAAACGCCACCTGCAACGGAGGCGACAGCTGAGTTGTCAGGACACTTTCATGGTATCGAACGGGGTATGAAAAAGATAGAGAATTTTCGACGAAAACCGGCGCGAACTCGTCGAAAAACGCAGCGCGGACGCTCAGCGCGAGCACGTGTGATTCGGCGGGGGCTGCGCAGCGAGCGTACGTGCTTCTAGACGATGCCAACCAGACCGTGGATGGCGAAGAACATCACTGCCGCCACTGCCGCCGCAGCGGGCAGTGTCAGGAACCATGCGATCACGATGTTTCCAGCCACGCCCCAGCGAACCGCTGAGAATCGCCGGGTTGAACCCACGCCCAGAATTGCCGAGGTGATGGTGTGCGTCGTCGAAATCGGTGCGTGGAAGACGAACGCCGACAGGTAGAGCACGGCGGCAGAAATGGTCTCCGCAACGAAACCGCGTGCAGGATCCAGGTCGATGATTTTGCGGCCAAGGGTGCGCATGATTCGCCAGCCGCCCGAGTATGTGCCCAGCGAGATTGCGCCAGCCGCGGCGAGCTTGACCCACAGAGGAATCTGCATGTCGCCGGTGGCAGGGTCGAACACCTGGTGGGTCTCACCGTAGCCGCCTGCAATGAGGGCCATGACGATGACACCCATCGTCTTTTGAGCATCCTGCAGACCATGACCCAATGCCATTGCTGCAGCTGACAGTGTCTGCGCCAGGCGGAAGTTACGCATCGTGCGGTGATACGGGAAGTTTGCGAACAGCCACAGCACAATCTTCATGAGGATGAAACCCAGCAGGAAGCCAATGACGGGGGAGGCAAACATGGGGACGATGACGTGCTGCACGATGCCGGTCCACTTCACGGCAGTCGCGGACGCAAGCCCGGCACCGACCAGACCGCCGATCAACGCATGCGATGACGAGGACGGCAACCCAAACCACCACGTAATCAGGTTCCACGTGCAGGCCCCCACCAGGGCTGCCAGAACAATGACGAGGCCCTCGCGTTGCAGACCCGTATCCGTTGACAGAGAGTAGTGAGAGATGTCGATGATGCCTTCACCGATAGTCTTGGCTACTTCCGTGCCCATGAGCGCGCCGAAGATGTTCATGACGGCGGCCATGATCAAGGCGACGCGGGGGGTCAGCGCGCGGGTCGACACGGACGTCGCGATTGCGTTGGCAGCATCGTGAAATCCGTTGGTGAAGTCGAAAATCAGGGCGATGACGATCACCATTACGACAAGGATCAGATTGAGATCCACCGCTTCAGGACTCCTTCACGGCAATGGCTTCAATACCGTTGGCGAGGTCCTCAAATGCGTCGGTTCCTCGCTCAAGAACCTGCACGACGTCTTTGAGTTTGATGATGGTGACTGGATCCAGAGAGGAGTCGAACAGTGCTGTCAGAGTGTGACGGTAGGCCTTGTCACCCTCGTTTTCGAGGCGGTTGATCTCCACCCAGTAGTCACGCAGGTCAAGTGGAGACTTCAGGCCGGGCAGAGCGGTCGCGGTCTGATCTGCGCAGCGCACCAGAACGTTGATCTGTGCTGCGAGCAGCGTGGCGACGTCCTCGGGAATGTCGTCGAGGCCGTACAGCACGATCAGGTCGCCAGCCTCGTCCATGTAGTCCATGCAGTCGTCGAGCCGACCGGCAAGGAAGCCGAGGTCTTCACGGTCGAACGGGGTCACGAACGACATATTGAGCTTTTTCGTTAACGCATGGTTAAGCTCATCTGCCTCGTGTTCAATTTCGTGAAGCTTGTCGCGGAGGGCGACTCGCTCCAGGGGCAGTGAGCCGAGCATGGATCCCAGAAGATCGACAGCTGATACTAAAAGTGCTGCTTGCTTAGTGAGTAGATCGAAAAACGACGGCCCATCGGACTTACGTAAAGGCATACGGACTCCCAGTATTCACATGTCTGTCAGACATAGTTAACATTAGGGCAAATCGCTGCAAGTTTCACACAAGCAGTTAATTTCGCGAAATCCTCGCGCATACGTGCAGGTGTGCTGGCGAGCTAAATAAGGATTTTCGCACGCGTTTATTCTAAGGCCGGCGCGGAATCGTGCGCCAAACCGGCGGTGAATGTGGAGTCGGACACACCAGCGGTGGGACTATTCGCCCTAGCGAAAACCCCTATGGTGCGAGATGATGGGATCGTAGATCGAGGGCGTGACCGCGCCCTGGAGTACCGAGTGCCTCAGGAGGCAAAAGTATGTCCGTGACCGAACAAGATGTCCGCTCCGCAGCGCCATCAAATGCTCCCGAAGACGTCGTGAGTTGGGTGGCCGAGATTGCTGCTCTGACCACACCTGATGCCATCGAGTTCTCTGATGGCTCCCAGGAAGAATGGGATCGTCTGACTGAGCAGATGGTTGACTCAGGCATGTTCACGCGTCTGAACGAAGAGAAGCGCCCCAACTCCTTCCTGGCTCGTTCTCTGCCGTCTGACGTCGCCCGTGTCGAATCCCGCACATTCATCTGCTGCGAGAAGGAAGAAGACGCCGGCCCGACGAATCACTGGGCAGATCCCAAGGAGATGAAGGCAACTCTGAAGGAGAAGTTCACCGGCGCGATGAAGGGACGCACCATGTACGTGGTGCCGTTCTCCATGGGACCGCTGGGTGGCCCGATTTCCCAGCTCGGCATTGAGATCACCGACTCACCGTACGTTGTGTGCAACATGCGCATCATGACCCGCATGGGTGCCAAGGCTATGGACCTCATCAACGAGGGCAAGCCGTGGGTTCCTGCAGTTCACTCCGTCGGCAAGCCGCTTGCCGAGGGCGAGACCGATACCGAGTGGCCGTGCAACGACGAAAAGTACATCACGCACTTCCCCGAGACCAACGAGATCTGGTCTTACGGCTCCGGTTACGGCGGCAACGCTCTGCTGGGCAAGAAGTGCTTCGCACTGCGTATTGCATCGACGATGGCTCGCCGCGACGGCTGGATGGCGGAGCACATGCTCATCCTGCGCCTGACCTCTGAGAAGACCGGCGAGCAGTACCACATCACCGCTGCCTTCCCGTCAGCATGTGGCAAGACCAACCTCGCTATGCTGCAGCCGACCATTGACGGCTACAAGGTTGAGACCGTCGGTGACGATATCGCATGGATGCGCCCCGGTCCCGATGGCACCCTGCGCGCCATCAACCCGGAAGCCGGCTTCTTCGGTGTTGCCCCCGGAACGTCCTACAAGACCAACCCGATGGCAATGGAAACCGCCAAGGCCAACTCCATCTTCACCAACGTTGCACTGACTGACGATGGCGACGTGTGGTGGGAAGGCATCGACGGCGACGTGCCTGAGCACCTGATCGACTGGCACGGCAAGGACTGGACGCCGGAGTCCGATGCACCGGCAGCACACCCGAACTCACGTTTCACGGTTCCAGCATCGCAGTGCCCGATCATCTGCCCCGACTGGGAAGCACCAGAAGGCGTGCCGGTCACCGCAATCCTGTTCGGCGGCCGCCGCGCTTCCAACGTTCCGTTGGTTGCTGAGCAGTACGAGCCTGCACACGGTGTGTTCATTGGTGCATCCGTTGCATCCGAGCAGACCGCTGCTGCTGAAGGTTCAGTCGGCTCCCTGCGCCACGACCCATTCGCTATGCTGCCCTTCTGCGGATACAACATGGCTGACTACTGGGGCCACTGGCTGGAGATGCAGAAGGAACTGGGCGACAGGTTCCCGAAGGTCTACCAGGTCAACTGGTTCCGTAAGGACGAGGACGGCAAGTTCATGTGGCCGGGATACGGCGACAACTCCCGCGTTCTCGACTGGATCGTTCGCCGCGCAGCCGGCGAGGTCGAAGCCATCGAAGGCGTCACCGGCCTGTACCCGAAGTTCGAGGACTTCAACCTTGAAGGACTCGATCTTGACAAAGAGGCTTGGGACAAGCTGTTCTTCATCGATCCTGAGGCGTGGGAAGCCGAAATGGATGATACCGAGAAGTACTTCGAACAGTTCGGTGATCATCTGCCGGCAGAAATTACCGAGCAGCTCAAGAAGTTCCGCGATCGCATTGCAGCTGCCAAGTGACGATGCGATCTGCAGAACCCGCAGATCGGTGGTGCGTAGTCTCCCAGTGAGACTCGCAGCCTGAACGTTCAGGGGCTCGTCTGGGAAACCGGACGGGCCCCTTCGTCTTTATCTAGCCATCGTGATCTTCTCGAACGTAGACTAGCCTCAGCGGCGCATCAACCAAAGTGAGACAATGAGTGCGTCGATCGCACAGTTGAAGAAGAAAGATACTGTTCATGAGCCAGAGCCCGAACTATCTGACTGACGAGGAACTCTCCCACGCCAGAGACCTGCTGTCTCGGGTGGAACGCATTTTCGCTTCCCGTGTGGTGGGACAGGATGACCTGCGACGTGCACTGATCGCGTCACTGCTGGCACGCGGGCACATCCTGCTTGAATCCGTCCCTGGCCTGGCCAAGACAACAGCAGCCCAGACCCTGGCTTCAGCAGTATCCGGATCCTTCAGGCGTATCCAATGCACACCTGACCTCATGCCCAATGACATTATCGGCGCGCAGGTCTATAACCAGGCGACAGGCGAAATGGTCACGCAGCTCGGACCTGTTCACGCCAACCTCGTGCTCCTGGACGAAATCAACCGTTCCTCAGCGAAAACCCAGTCAGCCATGCTCGAGGCCATGCAGGAAGCTCAGACAACGATCGGCGGCGTGAACTACCCATTGCCCAAACCCTTCATGGTCATGGCTACGCAAAACCCCATCGAAGAAGAAGGCACCTACGTTCTGCCCGAAGCTCAGATGGACCGCTTCCTGATGAAGCAGATTATCACCTACCCTCAGCCTCGTGAAGAACTCGAAGTCCTCGAACGCATCGACGCGGGCACGATGGATGCGCAGATCCAGGAAGAACCGATCAGCCTCGAGGATCTGACAACGCTGCAGAAGATGACGAACCGCGTCTTCATTCACCACACCCTGAAGGCTTACATCGTTGACATCATCAACACCACGCGCGGCCAGGGTCCTCGCTACGTCGAGCCGGTGAGCAAACTGCTGCGCGTAGGAGCCTCCCCGCGTGGCGGTATCGCCCTGATGCGCGTCTCTCAGGCCCTCGCCTTGATGTCAGGTCGCAACTACGTCACCCCTGAGGAAATCAAAGCGATGCGCCATGCAGTGCTGCGTCACCGCATGATCCGCACCTATGATGCGATCGCTGACGGTGTGGACGTGGATCGCCTGATCGATTCTGTCTTCAACGCCGTCCCGGTGCCGTAAACACCCAGAAGGATCTGCATCATGGCATCAGGCACGTCTCGCGGCACGCTCCAGGCAATCGGCACTCGCGTCGAATTGCCTGTCATGCGGCGTCTCCTGTCGGTGATGGAAGGTCGGCACTCGTCCGAACGAACCGGGCGGGGCATGGAGTTTCGTGACATGGCGGTCTACCAGCGCGGCGACGATGTCAAGGACATTGACTGGAAAGCGACCGCCCGAGCCGGGGAACCCATCGTCAAGCGTCGTGAAGCAACCGCCAACGTGCAGATGATGCTGGTGGTCGACGCCGGGCGATCCATGGGCGCCCTCGCACCTTCGGGGGAGTCAAAGAACGAAGTTGCCCTGGAAGCGTGCCGCATTGTCGCGTGGCTGGCTTCCATGCGCGGCGACCAGGTAGGTATGGTTGCGGGCGATTCACGTCGTTTGCGGCACGTGCCCGCTCGCTCCGGCAACCAGCATGCGGAGATGATTTTGCGCCAGCTCAAGGCGAACATCGACCTGACAGCGCCTCCCTCGGACATGCACAGGCTATTGACGAGGGCGTTCGCCGCAACCCGCCGCCGATCCCTGATCGTCATCGTGACAGATGAGACGCGCCCGCAGTTGTCCGATGAGCAGGCCCTGAAACGCCTCACAGTGCGTCACCGCGTGATCGTCATGCAGGTGGGGGACATGCTGGCGGCATCCTTGCCGAAAGGGACTGAAGTGATCGACGTCAACGCCGGTCAGCTGCCTGAATTCGTCATCGGTGACAAGAAACTGGCGGAGCAGGCCGCGATCGTGGCGCGTCAACGCAAGCAGGCAGTGTCGGAGATGCTGGCGCGAGTGGGGGTCACTCAGGTGTCGATGGATTCGGTTGCGGCGGTGCCTGGTGCCCTTGTCACAGCGCTTGAAAGGAGCGGTCGTGCCCACTGATTCGCTGCAGGATACGCTGACCTACCCGCATTGGATGTGGATCACCGGCTGCGTCCTGATCCTGCTGGTCATTGCATGGCTGTCGATCTGCCTGTGGAGGTGGCGCAATGCGCGCGAAGCGGACCACCCCGAACTGATGACGATTTCACAGGCCGAAAAGAAACGCTACAACGAACTTCTCACGCAGATTGCCGCCCGGCAGGACGAGGGCGACCTGGACACACGCGGCGTGCACCTGGCCGTTGCCGGTTTGATGCGTGCGCTGGGAACTCAGCGAACGGGGCGTGACCTGGAAGTGGCCACCGTTGAAGAGATCCGCCAGCTGGTGCCCACGTGGACAGAGCTGGCTGACGTGCTGAACGCGTGCGAAGACCCCTCGTTCCAGGAGGAGAACCAGGCTGACACGCGTGCCGTGATTGCTCAGGCGCGGCGGGTGGTGGACTCATGAAATTCCCACTGTTTATTGCCGTCGTCATCGGCATTGTCGTTTTAGGGGCGCTGACCAGCTGGATCTTCTTTCGTGACCGGTCGCGCGCTCACCGCCACGAAGCGTGGGTTGCCAACAGTGGGTTCGTGCGGACGTTGCCGAAGTACCGCCAGCTGCAAAACCTTTCGCGCCTGGCGTTGCTGGGTGTGGTGATGCTGCTGCTGGGTTTGACGTTGAGCACTGCCGTGGTGGCGGCATCGCCGGTTGATCGGCGAGTGGATAACCAGAGCGTGCAGTCTCGTGACATGATCATGTGCCTGGATGCGTCAGGGTCGATGCTGCCATACGACATGCAGATCATTGAAACCTTCGATTCGATTGTGTCGGGATTTGCCGGCGAGCGTGTCTCCCTGCAGCTGTGGTCGGGCCGTTCCTGGATTGTGTTTCCTCTGACCGATGACTACGACATGGTGCATGAAGTCTTTGCCGAGATTATTGACACGATCGATTCCGGCAACTTCAACATGCCGGACAGTTTCTGGGTCATGACACCGGAGGTGGAGCGTTTATTCCGCCACATCAATGACCCGAAGATCTGGGATATTGACCCCAACGACCCTGATCCGGACACCTCCGACATCGTCTCCTCGCAGTCGGGTGACGGCCTGGCGTCCTGTGTGTACGGCTTCGACCACACAGACAAGGAGCGCTCACGCACGGTCCTGTTCGCCACCGACAACATGATTCAGGGCACGCCTTTGTATACCCTGCAGGAGGCCACTGACCTGGCGATCGAGTACGGCGTGACTGTCACGGGCCTGTACCCGGACCTGTCCCTGAGCTTCGGTGAAGCAGAAGAGATGCAGGAGCAGGTCGAACGCACCGGTGGGCAGATGTACGCGCTGGGTGACCCGAGCTTGACAGATTCGGTGGTGCAGGAGATCGAGGATGAGCAGACCGCCGAACTGTCAACGGGTGAGGTTGTGGAAACGGACCGGCCTGAAGGTGCTTTGTCGTTCGGCGGCTGGTGCCTGCTCGGCCTGCTTGCATTGGCGGCATGGATGCGCATCTAGCACCACTACCGCTCGTCAGGGTCATTGACGAGGGGACCGCGGCGCCACTGTCACGTGTGGTTGCTGAGAGTGCGGGCGCAGATGGCGCTGAAAACGTGGACGCTGCCGGTCGCTAGAAGTACAGGCGCACCTGCGCGGAATGCGGATCCCACCGCGGCCATGGCGCACTGTGGTGGCGAATGAAATACACCCAGTCCTCATGCATGGAGAGACTGTCCTCATCCAGTTCCCCGTCATAAACCGGCGCGTCGAAACTGTTGTGCAGCGTGGTGAGCGCGGATTGCGGCGGCTCGATGTCAGTGGGGAAGCGTACCAACGCGGTCTGAGCTTCTGGATTGTGGTGCACATCGAATGAGAACGGCAGATCGAAGCAGTGCTGGGAGAGTTGACGCGGCCACGGCCATTGAAAACAGTAGCGCCAGGTAGCAGCGCCACCCTCGTCCCTGGACTGCAGGCAGCGACGAAGCGGGGCGTGGACGAGCGGCTCGGTGCTGATCGCTTGGTTCAGGATCTGGCGAGGGTCGCGCAAGGCGCTCCAGCGTGCGACGAATCGGCGGGCATCGTCCGCGGTCCAGCCGCACGTCTGCAGAGCGGAGGCAATGGCTGCGGCCTGCTCGGTGGTGGCCGGGTTAGTGCCTGTGTCGTTTTCACCTGCGAACTCGTGCGCCGTCGAACCGATCAGCAGTGGCACCGAGGCGTGGCCGGGCGTGCGCGCAATTGCGGCTGGATGATCAGGCAAGACTGAGTCTCCGATGACGGGGCCGAAGGGGGAGCGTTGCGGGCATTCGATGGTGAGCGGATTGCAACCGTCAGCGTCACCCTGCATCTGTGCCGTCTCGCCCAGCGCGATGATGAGGTGCTGTTGAGCGGAGTAGATGGTTTCCTCGCTCAGGGAACACCAACCGTCGAGGGTGGCGGGGATACCCGCTGCGAGGGCCATGTGTACGGCCGTGACGTGAGAGTCGTCAACGGTCAGCGTGATGGGCAGAGGTGACTGACAGATGGCGGCGTGGAATAGTCCCTCGGCTTGCCCGGTTGCCATGAGTGCGTGGATGCAGGCTGCTCCCGCGCTGTGACCCGCCACGGTGACGTTATCGGGGTCACCGCCGAAGCTCACGATATTGTCTCGCACCCAGGTCAGCGCCATGATCAGATCGAGCAGGGCTCTGTTCGTGGGCGCATCGGAGCCGTCGACCCAGCCGAAACCGTCGAAGCCAAGGCGATACGACACGCTGACCGTCACAATGCCGTCGCGGTTGAAGGCGTTCCCGTCGTACCAGGGGGACGAGGGAGACCCTGCGACGTAGCCACCGCCGTGGATCCACACCATGACGGGTGCGCGCGCATCGGTACGGCCGGGATGAGGCGTAAAAACGTTGACCAGAAGCGTGTCATCGCCGGCGATTGACGGTTCAGGGATGGTGGTGACATCAAGGAGCGCGTGCCTCTGCGCAGTGGCGCCGGGGCGCGTGGCGTCGATGGGCTGCTCCCAGGGTGAGCGGAGCCGTGGGGCGAGGAAACGCAGAGGACCGGTCGGTGGCTGCGCGAAGGGAAGGCCGAAGAACGCCCACGAGTCGGATCCAGGGTGGGATGTTGGCCGGCAGATACCCTGCACGGGGCCGCACGGTGCATCGACGATCATGGTGTCACGTGGACTCATTGCCAGTGTCACTCCTTCATGTGGGACGTTCCCATTGTGTCAGCGCGAAGCGTGAGGAGGCACTGGCGCCCGCAATATGGCCGCTTTGTTACTGTTTTGTAGTGTGACAGCATGTCGAAAACCGGTGAGCTGCGCATGGTGATTGAAAATGAGCCATCCTCGGGGAACAATCACACTATGGCCACACGCGAAGAACCACGAAAGCGCCGTCAGCCGGGACGTCCTCCCGCCGGCAGTGAAGACAAGCGCGCCCGAGTCCTGCACGAGGCGGTCGAGCTTTTCGCTCATCAGGGATATGCGGGAACATCTCTGGCGGAGATCGCGCGGGCAGCGGAGATCTCCAAAGCCGGGTTGCTGCATTACTTCCCGTCCAAGGATGCGCTTTTCGCGGCCGTTCTGACCCAGCGTGACCAGAAAACTCACGAGGAATTCCTCCTCGATTCGACCGACGACCCGTGGAAGCTCCTTGACCAGTGGGTGCACCTGATTGAACGGAATGTGCAGGATCCCACCGGGGTGGCGCTCTACTCGGTGATGAGTGGCGCTGCCGTGAGCGATGAGCATCCGGCTCATGAATGGTTTACCGGTCACCTCGCCACAACGATTGAAATGTTGACCCGCGCTTTTGATGAGGGGAAGAAAACGGGAACTGTAAGACCGGATGCGCCGTCTCGATCTCTCGCGCGCTGTCTGGTAGCTCTTTCTGACGGGCTGCAGGTGCAGTGGCTGGCGGCCCGAGCGTGCCACGACAAAGACAAGGCCACCGTGTTCGGCACGGATCTGGTCACCGAAACCCGCATGCTTGCGCAGGCGATCCGCAGCACGTGGGGCATGTAAGTCGAAACTGGTCGGGCGCTTCTTTGCGGGTCGCACCAATGTACTCGCGCAAGGGTGAGGCAGCTGTGATGACACGAGCGTAACGGATGGAAAACGACTTGAGCATCACGGGTCGTGACGGATGTTCCAATTTTCAGATTTCCGCTACTGTGGTACTTGCAGACCTGAGTTTCTGCGCGAGAAGTCCCCTATGGCGGAAGCGACCTTCACGGGGAGCATTCCTCGCAGGAGGTTTCCACTTGTGGGAACGGGTCGGCGCACCAGGCAACCGAGCTGAGGCGAAGGAGATAGACGCGTGATTTTCCGCCCCATTGTCTCCCTGTGGGTCCTCGCCATCTTCTTTATTGCATGCGTGGCACTGTGCGTCTGGGGCGCTCGCAGACGTGCGATGAGTTCGCGCGTGAATCTGGTTCGCCGCCTTCTGATCGTCTCACTCATGACATTCATGCTTGCCGGCCCGTCCATCAAGCAGGAGTCGCACAGCACCACCTCGGATGTTGAACTGTGGTTCGTCATCGACCGCACCGGATCGATGGCGGCCGAAGATTATGGTCCTGACCGTTTGCCGCGCCTCGACGGCGTCAAAGCGGATGTCGCCACGATCGTTGACCACATGCCTGCCGCCAGGTTCTCAATCTTCACGTGGGATCGTGACATTGAGCGGGTTTTGCCCGTCACCAGCGACATCGGCGCGATCGACTCGTACATGCAGATCATGGGCCAGGAACTGTCCTCCTCGTCCCAAGGCTCATCATTGGCGCGCCCTGTGAGTGACCTGCGCAGCTACCTCACCAAAGCTCAGGAATCGCGCGGCGGAAACTCGCGCTATGTCGTCGTCATGGGCGATGGGGAGAACACCGAGGATGCCTCGCAGGGAGTTGGGGACTGGCGTTCAGTGGCAGAGGCATGTGACGGTGCGCTGGTCATCGGGTATGGAACTGCCGAGGGGGGCCGGATGAAGGCGCGTTCACTCGATCAATCCCAATCCGGCTACATCCCCGACCCGCAGGACCCTTCCAGGGACGGGATCTCATCTGCTGATGAAGGTGCCTTGCGTGAGGTCGCCAGTCAGCTCGGTGCTGACTATGTCCATTCGCCCGATAACGGGTCGATTATTGACCATGCTGCTCAGTTCAACTCTGAGGGCAAGCTGATATCGGAGTCACGTGACACAGTTGAGGTGTACCGCTACTACGTCTGGCCGTTCGCATTGGTGTTTGCCGTGTTGCTGGCATGGGAAGCCTCGGCAATCGTGGCCCGCATGCGCAAGATGAGGAGGGCTCATGTCATCTGATCAGCCACCGTACGACTCTGCTTGTCCGCAATCCTCTGCGGGCGGAGCCAGTGCGCAGGCTCCACATGACGATGCCAGCGCGCATCTTTCGCGTGCAGGTGCGTCGTCACACGGTGGGCGCTCTGCCGGTAAAGCTGCGTCGAAGACCCGTGCCCGCGGGTCGCTCGCATTATTGTGGTGGACGTTGCCGCTCATGCTGATCGTCTTGCTGGCAGCGGCATTCCTGATCGGATTGACACTGTGGTCGCACGCATCTGGGGTGGCATATCGCTCCGGAAACTACGACAAAGCGATGGGCGGCTACGACGGTCAGATGACGGTCACTCAGCGCGGACCGGAGCGATGGCTTGCGTTCTACAACAAGGGCACGACTTTCCTGGCTGAAGGCGAGGTTGACGGCGGTGTTTCTCAGTTGTCGACTGCGTTCGAGCTGGTGCCCAAGGCCGTCAAGAACGAGGACGGCACGATCGAGCCTTACTCCTATGAATGCATGGTCAGGAATAACCTGGCCGTTGGAAAAGAGATCATGGCTGACGGGCTGGAAGCTCAGGGTGATCATCTGGGCGCGCGTGATACCTACGACGAGGCGCTCGAGCTGATTCAGATTTGCCGGGCGCCCGATGACACCAGTCGGCCGCAAAGCGGTGACCAGACTCAAAGCGGCGACGAGCCGCAAAGCGATCAGTCACAAAGTGGCGATAATTCCCAAAGCGGTGATCAATCCCAGAGCAGTGATCAGTCGCAAAGCAGCGACCAATCGCAAAGCGGTGGCGGATCGGATTCGGACTCCGGCTCAGATTCAAATTCCGACTCGGATTCCGACTCTGACTCAGGTTCTGGTTCGCAGTCCGATCAGCAGTCCTCGCCGGCGGATCAGACAAATGACCGCATTTCACCTAAGCGCGATCGTGCGAATGGCCAGCTGCCTGACGGTCAGAAGGATCGAAAGGACGGAGAACAGGACGATTCTGATGGCCAGGGTGGCGGCACCCGTCAGCCCCAGCCGAAGCCCGATCAAGGCAATGATCCGAACTCCACGCCTGCTCCAGAAAAGCGCGAAGATCCGTACGCGGATGAAACCCAGGAGGAGAAGGACCGCCGCGAGGAACTCAACCGGCGCTCGAAGGAAACCAACAGTGACGTCGACCCGTTGGATGGCAGCCGCGACACCAGGCCGAACGGGAAGTGGTGACTCGACCGGCTCGGGCACCTCGGCGCGCTCGCTTCGCATGATGAGGGTGGCGGTTGAGCCTGTGCCCGCTCCACAGCTCGCAGCCGGCAGACTCTGCTCACGCTACACACGCATTGCAGCCGGCACCCCCTCAGGCTGCTCCACATTTGTCCGGTCATATGTACTCGACATAGGACATGACAAAGCCTGTGGGGGTGACTGGTCTAACCGAAAGTAGGGGACTGAGGCGTCGTTTACGGCCTGACAGTTCGGTAGGCTGAAGGTGTGAAGGTTCTGCTCATTGGCAATGGTGGGCGCGAACATGCCATCGCGCGCGCACTGATCCGTACTGGCGCACACTCCCGTGTTCTGGCTGAACGCGGCACACCGCTTGAACTGTTCGCTCAAGCCGGAAACCCCGGAATCGACCGCATCGCCACACCTGTGGACTTCGGTGATGTCAACCCCGCTGACCCCAACGATTCCGACGCCATCGCGCAGCGCGCACGCGACCTGAACGCTGACCTGGTCATCATCGGACCGGAAGCCCCCCTCGTCGCCGGACTGGCTGACGCGGTTCGCGCGCAGGGCATCGCATGCTTCGGCCCAGGCAAGGAAGCTGCCCGCCTCGAAGCATCAAAATCTTTTGCCAAAACAGTCATGGACGAGGCCGGCGTCGCCACTGCCCGCTCCTTCACCTGTCAAACAATGGATGAGGTCGACCAGGCGCTCCGCACATGCACCACCCCTCACGTTGTCAAAGACGATCAACTGGCCGCAGGCAAAGGTGTGCTGGTTACCGCTGACTCTGACGCTGCACGCGAACATGCGCGCCACTGTCTGGATCGTCCCGACGGTGCCGTTGTCATCGAGGACTACCTCGATGGGCCGGAAGTCTCCCTGTTCTGCATCAGCGACGGTACACACGTCGTCCCACTGGTTCCGGCACAGGACTTCAAACGCCTTCAGGACGCCAATGAAGGGCCGAACACCGGTGGAATGGGTGCCTACTCGCCGCTGCCGTGGCTCCACGACGGACTTGCCGACGAGGTTGTTCGCACCATCGCAGAACCAACGGTGCGCCGCATGGCGCAGCGCGGTACGCCGTTCACCGGTCTGCTGTACTGCGGGCTGGCGATGTCCTCGAACGGAGTGCGTGTCGTCGAATTCAACGTCCGCTTCGGTGACCCGGAAACACAGGTCGTCCTGGAGCGCCTCGAATCCCCACTGCTTGACCTGCTCGACGCAGCATCGCGCGGTACCCTTGACCAAGTCGCGGCCCCGACCTGGAGTGACGATGCGGCAGTCACCGTCGTCCTGGCCTCACCTGGATACCCCGTTCGTGCGCGCACCGGCCAAACGATCCGCGGAGCCGAAGCCGCAGAGGAACTCCCCGGAGTCCACCTCATCCACGCCGGCACGAAAAGTGTCGGCGCAGCGCAGGACAGTGAAGCGCACGCCACCCTCGTCGCTGATGGGGGACGCGTACTGGACGTCGTGGCGCGTGCAGCAACCATTGACGAGGCGCGGCGCGCAGCGTACGAGGCAATCGGGCGCATTGACTTTCCTGAATGTCAATTCCGGCGCGACATCGCGCAATGGCCAGACGGACTCAGCGCCTAGGCGCACGCATATCAGCAGTTCAGCGCAAGGAGTGAGGGAGAAGAAAATGAGTGAGGCAGTCGAACTGGACGGGTGGACACACGTTAATTCTGGCAAGGTGCGTGACCTGTACCAAAGTGAGGACGGGCGCGTACTCCTGATGGTCACGTCGGACCGTATCAGCGCCTACGACTATATTCTGCCCACCGAAATCCCCGGCAAGGGCCTGGTGCTGACAGGACTGTCGACGTGGTGGATGAACAAGCTCGATTCGATTGTGGGGAACCACCTGCTTGATGAGCCGGTGCCCGCCCAGGTCGCAGGGCGCGCAGTAGTGTGCAAGAAGCTCACCATGTATCCCATCGAATGCGTGGTGCGTGGATACCTGACCGGCTCCGGTCTGGCGGAATACAAGCAGTCCGGCACAGTGTGCGAGATCCGCCTGCCGGAAGGCCTGACCGAAGCTTCGAAACTGCCTGAACCGATCTTCACCCCCGCAGCCAAGGCTGAACTGGGTGAACACGACGAAAACATCTCCTTCGAGCGTGCAGCCGACATGGTGGGACGCGACGTGGCGGCAGCGCTGCGCGACACGTCCATCAAGCTGTATTCGGAGGCGGCGCGCATCGCTCGCGAGCGCGGCGTCATCATCGCTGACACCAAGTTCGAGTTCGGTGTGGATCCTGACAGTGGCGAGCTGGTCCTGGCTGATGAGGCACTCACGCCGGACTCGTCGCGTTTTTGGCCCGCCGACCAGTGGGTTGAAGGCCAGGTGACCCCCAGCTTCGACAAACAGTATGTGCGCGACTGGCTGACCTCCGCAGAATCCGGGTGGGATCGCGCCAGTGGCGAGCAGCCGCCGCGCCTGCCTGACCGGATCGTTGAGGCGACACGTCAACGCTACGTCGATGCGTACACGCTGCTCACCGGTCAGGCACCGGAACCGGGCAACCAGCCACGTCAGTGAACCGTTTGACAGAGCTACCACATTAACCGCCGACACCTTAAGAAACCAGGAGGACCCAGTGGGCCGAATCATTGTTGAAGTGATGCCGAAACCAGAAATCCTTGACCCGCAAGGAAAAGCAGTCGGATCCGCACTGCCGCGACTGGGAATTTCCAGTTTCACATCTGTGCGTCAGGGCAAGTGCTTCCACCTGGATGTGGAGGGCGCCGTCACGGATGAGCACCTCGCCCAGGCACGCCGCGCCGCTGAAGAAGTCCTGTCAAACCCGATTATTGAGGACGTCGTGCGCGTCGAAGAACTTCTCGTTGACGAGGGCGCTCACGGTGATGCGCAATGAGTCCGAAGGTGAAAATCGGAGTCGTGACTTTCCCGGGCACGCTCGATGACCAGGATGCGGCTCGCGCTGTGCGTCTGGCCGGAGGTGAGCCGGTGCGCCTGTGGCACAAGGACACGGACCTGCAGGGCGTGGGCGCAGTAATTCTGCCCGGTGGCTTTTCCTACGGTGACTACCTGCGGTGCGGCGCCATTGCAGCGGTGTCCGCCATTATGGGGCCGATCGTTGACGCGGCCCGCACAGGCATGCCGGTGCTGGGCATCTGCAACGGTTTCCAGGTTCTGTGTGAGTCACACCTGCTGGAAGGCGCACTGATCCGCAACACGCACCAGAAGTTCATTTGCCGCGATCAGACGCTGCGTGTGGAGAACGCGGACACCGCGTGGACCTCGAGCCTGACGCAGGGACAGACGATCACAGTCCCACTCAAGAATGGCGAAGGCTGCTTCCAGGCTGACGCCGACACGATCAAGCGGCTTGAGGATGAGGGTCGCGTCGTGTTCCGCTACGTGGATGTCAATCCGAACGGGTCGGCTCACGACATTGCCGGCATCACGAATAAGCAGGGCAACGTTGTTGGCCTCATGCCGCACCCCGAGCACGCCGTGGAAAGCGGTTTCGGACCGGTTCGTCGCGCGCAGCGCTCGAAATCATTCGGCGGGGACGGCTCCGTTGAGGTTTCCGGACATGGCGGCACCGACGGCCTGACACTGTTCGCTTCCGCACTGGCCACATTGGTGGGGTAAGTGAGGCATGACGACGCAGCGGCGTTCGCCCTCGTCCATGACCCCGCTATCCACAACCCATACACAATTTGATCCACAGGGAAGCAGGCGCGACGGCGCCACCGTCCACAAGCATGTGGACACAGCCTGTGGACAACTGAGAATCTGGAGCTTGACATGACCCCCACACATGACGCTGACCGCGGCGCGGCAGGCGCGCCTATCCCGGTCGAAACCCCCGACACCGTTGAGGACGCCGCGCGCACGCCCGACACAGCGATGCCCTACCGCGAACTCGGCCTGAAAGACGACGAATACCAGCGCATCTGCGAGATCCTGGGACGCCGCCCCACCAACGCGGAACTGGCCATGTACTCGGTGATGTGGTCCGAGCACTGCTCATACAAGTCCTCGAAGAAACACCTGGGCGAACAGTTCGGCAAGAAAACCACTGACGACATGCGCGAACACCTGCTGGTCGGCATGGGACAGAACGCCGGCGTCGTCGACGTCGGCAACGGCTGGGCTGTGACATTCAAAGTCGAATCGCACAACCACCCCTCATTCGTGGAACCCTATCAAGGTGCTGCCACGGGTGTGGGCGGCATCGTCCGCGACATCATGTCGATGGGTGCACGCCCGGTAGCCGTGATGGACCAGCTGCGTTTCGGCGCACTCGACCACCCGGACACCGCCCGTGTCGTGCACGGCGTGGTGGCCGGTGTCGGCGGATACGGCAACTGCCTGGGCCTGCCGAACATCGGCGGCGAAACCGAGTTCGACCCGTCCTACCAGGGCAACCCGCTGGTCAACGCCCTGTGCCTGGGCGTGCTGCGTCACGACGATATCCACCTGGCGAACGCGTCCGGTGAAGGCAACCTGGTGGTGCTGTTCGGTGCACGCACCGGTGGCGACGGCATCGGCGGCGCCTCGATTCTGGCGTCGGAAACCTTCGACGACGGCATGCCCACTAAGCGCCCCTCGGTGCAGGTCGGTGACCCCTTCATGGAAAAAGTGCTGATCGAATGCTGCCTCGAGCTGTTCGACGCAGGCGTGGTGCAGGCCATTCAGGACCTGGGCGCGGCGGGAATCTCGTGCGCCACCTCGGAACTGGCTGCCAACGGCGATTCCGGTATGCATGTGGATCTTGAGAACGTGCTGCTGCGTGACCCGACCCTGACAGCCGGTGAGATCCTCATGTCCGAATCGCAGGAACGCATGATGGCGATCGTGACCCCTGAAGATCGTGAGCGCTTCTTCGAAATCATCGACAAGTGGGACGTGGAAGCCGCCGTGATCGGCACGGTCACCGGTGATGGCCGCCTGACGATCGACCACTTCGGCCAGCGCATCGTGGATGTGGATCCCAAGACCGTGGCGAATGAAGGACCGGTCTATGACCGCCCGTACGCGCGTCCCGCATGGCAGGACGAGCTGCAGGACAACACTGTGGAGGCAGCCGGCTTGGCGCGCCCGCAGACTGCCGCCGAGTTGGATGAGGCGCTGCGCACGGTGCTGTCGGACGTCAACCAGGGGTCGAAAGCGTGGGTGACAGATCAGTACGACCGTTACGTGCAGGGCAACACGGCGCTCGCGCAGCCCGATGATGCCGGCGTGGTGCGCGTCGACGAAGAAACCGGTGCGGGCGTGGCGCTGTCAACGGACGCGAACGGCTGGTTCACCAAACTTGACCCGTACGAGGGTGCCCGCCAGGCGCTCGCGGAAGCCTACCGCAATGTCGCGACGGTGGGTGCTCGCCCCGTGGCAATCACGAACTGCCTGAACTTCGGTAATCCGGAGGATACGGACGCGATGTGGCAGCTGGTCACCGCGATGGAAGGCCTGGCTGACGGTTGCGTGGAGATGGGTGTGCCGGTGACCGGCGGAAACGTCTCCCTGTACAACTCCTCGGGAACGGAAAAAGGTCAGTTTGATTCCTCGATCAACCCCACCCCGGTGGTCGGCTTGCTGGGCGTGATGGATGACGTGCGTCGCGCAAATCCGTCTGGCTGGACCGCTGAAGGGCTGGCTGTGGTGCTGCTCGGCTCCACCCGCGATGAGCTGGACGGGTCGGCGTGGGCACGCATCGTGCATGATCACCTCGGTGGCCTGCCCCCGAAGGTTGATCTGGAAGCCGAGATGGCATTGGGCCGAGTCCTGGAAGCACTGTCTGCGGCTGACGGCCCTGATGGACAGCCTTTGATCCGCGCGGCACATGATCTGTCGAATGGTGGTCTGATCCAGTCGCTGGTGGATTCGGCGCTTCGTTTCGGCATCGGCGGCAGTTTCGACATCGCGCAGGCAGCTGGCATCGCAGGCGTGGATGACTTCGTCATGTTGCTGTCTGAGTCGCAGGGCCGAGCGATGGTGGCCGTGGCCGAAGAATCCTTGCCGGCGGTGTACGCAGCTGCAGAGGCTGAGGGCGTGCAGGCGGCGCGCATCGGCACGACCGGTGGCGACATGGTGGTGATCACCGGCGGTGACGTACTGACTGATTCAGGCAACGGCAACGGCTGGATGGCTGACATCACCGAGCTTCGCGACATGCAGGAAAGCGCGCTGCGTTCGCGTTTCTAGGTCGCCGGTTCGCGGCGGTCGGGCGCCCTCGTCAATAACTCTTTTTGGAGAATTGGCGAGGGCGACGCCGTGTGTTGATCGAATCGTCGGGCGTCAGTTGGATCGCTGCGCGCGGACGACGCGTGCGCTCATCACTGCCGGGTTCTGATAGATCAGCGTGACGGCAACGGCCAGGCCGTCGCGCACTTCGGCGGTTTGAGTGGATCGCAGGATGGGGGTGCGCAATTTGATGCCGAGCGTTTCGGCAACTGCCAGCGGAGCGCATATGGCTTCCACAGTCGCGTCGTTGCGTTCGATGCGGATACCCCATTCGTCGGTGAGTTTGGTCAGCGTGGTCACTGACTCGATCATCGGGCTCGGATCCAGGTCAACGCCGTCAATGCTGAGCGGAATGTGATCGTAGACCAGCATTGCGGGAGCCCCATCCACACCGATGACGCGCGTGATGCGCCAGCATTCCTTCTCAGAGGTGGGTGGCAGAAGCGCGCGCACAATCGTGGGTGGCGTGACTTTTTCGCACGCGGTATCCAGGTAGGAAACCTGGTGGCCGCGCTGGACGAATGTGCCGAACACGGTGTCGATTGACTGGACGTCGACGAAGACCTGGTCAATGTGCTGAGGGAGCTCGGCGGATTTGCGCACGAATGTACCGGCACCCCAGCGGCGTTCCACTTTGCCTTCAAGCCAGAGCTGTTCGAGGGCTGCGCGCACAGTGGTACGCGACACCGACAGCAGTGTGGCGAGGTCTTTTTCCGAGGGAAGACGGTCACCGGGCTTCAGATGCTGGTCGATGTGAGATCGCAGTTCCTGGCATGTCCTGGCGGACAAGTGTGTTTCTTGCATCAGGGTCATCTTATTGCAGTACGGCGGGTTTTTCCCTGTGGCGTCGGTCGGGCACACCGCAGGTTAGCACCTCCGTGAATCTTCATGCAGCTCACGCCAGTTTTAATAAATTTCGTGTGCAAAACCGACGTGTCTAGGTCTCACGGAAGCCACGTGTACACGCTCAACACGGATGTTCTTGCTGGAGTGCTCTTGCTGGGAGATGTTGCGTTGACAACGCGCCGCAAGCGCAGTGATGTGAAGTAACACTGTAGGTTTGCTCCCGGGCTGAGGCAGGGGAGCGGGCACACCCTCATGCGGGGTCACATGTGACCAATGCTGCGTCAAGTGCGCCCGATGCGCGTGATGAGCCACTGTTGAGAAGACAGAGTCTGCTGCGCTCAAAACCTCCTTTCTATGGTCGAGGCAGCTTATGCAACAGATTGGACAGCGACTATCAAAAGAAACCACACTTGCGAAACCTAGAGTAGTCACCTACCTGTGTGTCGCTTATCTTTCAGCCCGCATTCGGACTAGGTGGATATACGCCCAGACATGCAGCCGCCGCCAAGATTAGGCCCATGGTGAAAGGGCTAAAATTTAGCGGTAAAAATTCTGGCACCCTACAAAAGTCCATACGCAAAATGGCTGGGAAGAGATCGTGATACTGGCTTCGAGACAGTAGTGTTTGAAACCGTTGTCAGGATTACAAAGCCTCATACGAGAGCAAGCGGATGCCTAGTGGCATTGTAGACCAATTCGCGAAAACTAGCTTCTGTGCGTGTCAGCGAATAAATGCCAGGTGATTGCATGTGTTTGAAGCAGAATCGCGTAGCTTGTGGCAAGGGATAGTAGCTTTCAAATTAGATAGCTGCTTGTGTATCAGCGTGAAAGGAATCCCGCTTCAGTTATAGTGGTTGTGTACGTGAAATCTCTCCTGAGCCGCGCTTGATCAGCCGCGTCGATACCACAACCGACTGATCCTGAACCCGATTGTTCTCAAGCATATCCATTAGGATGGCGGTAGCAATTTGTCCGATCAAAATTGGATTCTGCGCAACTGCAGTCATACCTGGATCCAGTTCTGCGGCAAGTTCTATATCGTCGAATCCAACCATTGCTATTTCTTCGCTACGCTTGGTCGCTCGAAGCGCTTGAATAATGGCCACATTAATTCGGTTTCTGGAGCCAATGAACGCGGTGGGTGGATTATTGGATTCCAAAAGCGATACAGCTGTCTCTCTCGCCTGTATTGGGTCAAATTGGTCGAGGCGAATAATAGCCTCAGTGGTGTCTATTGTTGCCTCCTGAAGCCCTGCTAGGAATCCATCGCGACGAGCGGTCATCGGAACCGAGGCTTCGTCTCCTAAATACGCTATACGTCGGTGTCCATACGAAATCAAGTGACGCGTGGCTTGTCGCATTCCGTCATAGTTGTCCGAGATAACGGAGGGAATCTGCTCGAAGTCGGATGGACGGTCGACGATAACGATCGGTAAACCGGTTTCTGCCGCTGCACCCAGATACGATTGGTTTCCTGGTGGAGGTGCGATAATCAAACCATCGATTTGGTGTGCGCGCATTGTCATGACGAGCTCGCGGGCGTAATCCCGATCGTCATCATTACTCGCCGTAAGAGTTAGAGATCCAGAGTCGCGAAGAGATTTTTCGATTGAGCGATGAAGCTCTGCAGAAAATGGGTTCGCGACGTCTCTTAGAATTAGCCCAATTGTCCAATGGGTGCTCTTTTTCCCCCTCAGCTTAGATGCTGACAGGTTCGGCACGTATCCGAGCTGCTCAACCGCGCGAAGTACACGCTTCCGCATAGTAGAGTTAACGTTATCAGTTCGATTTACGACCCTTGACACCGTCATTGGACTAACCCCTGCGGCTTTGGCAACATCCTTTATCGTAATCATCGTTCTTCAATCGTAGCATGGTCTATTTGCTCAACATTAAAGGCTTTCGAAGGCTCGTCTCGAGGAGTGGTGGAGGGTCGAAAGCCCGAGAGGCCTCAGCAAAAATAAGGCTGCTTTTACTTGGGCAGAGGTTTCGCGTAGTCTTTCGTGATTTGCGTATAGCAACGATGCGAGGTAACGTTACCTCTGCGGATGGGCTTCCGTAATATTGATTCTTAGAAAGGGACGATGATGTCGAGAATTCGAACTGCATGCACTGGGATTATGGCTCTGAGCATCATGCTTTCTGCTTGTGGAAGCGCAGGTGGTGAGTCATCTAATGCAACGTCTGGTGAGGCGAAAGCGTCCGGGGAGCTGGAAGGGAAATGTACAATTCTACAGTATGAGACAACAGCTACTGCGCAGTACAAGGGGTGGCAAAAAGGGCTGGCAGAGTTTCAAGAAGAGAATCCCTCACTTGATGTGGAGTGGTCGTCGACCAATTTTGAGTCTTTCCGCTCGAACGCGAAGGTTCTGCTTTCGGGAGGAAACGTGCCTGATGTTGTGCTCGTTAACACGGGTAATGCGGATGCGGGCCAGTTAGCATCCCAGGGACTTCTTGATCCATTGACGGACCTTGTGGAGGAGAATGGCTGGGATAAGGAGCTGAATGGGGCTGTATCAGCCCTAGCAAAATACGATGATAATGGTAATGCGGGAGCTGGTGAATGGTATGGCGTGCCGTCGACTGCAAGTTACTATACATTTTACTACAATAAAGACTTGTTAGCTGAGCATGGCATCACTGAAATGCCAAGCTCAATGGCCGAGCTAGAAACAGTGTTCGATGATTTGCTAAAGGCTGGGGTCACGCCAATTTCCTCGAATGCGGGCGAGCATGCTGTATTGCAGACATGGTGGCAGCTGATCTCGCAAGATGCTTCGCGAGAAGAAGTCGACAACTTCATTCTGCTCGCCGGCCCCGCAGACATTACGGGCGGTGCGTTTGCAGAGGGGACGAAGCACCTCGAAGAGTGGATTAGCAAGGGGTACTTGGGTCATCAGCTTGCTGGACTGAAAGGTGATGATATGGAGCGAGCCTTTATTGCTGGCGAAATGCCTTTTATGGCAAGTGGCACTTGGTCCTTTACTCGAATCAACGAAGAGGCTCCGTTTGAATGGGGATTGTTGGAATTTCCCGAAGCGAAGTTAACGGCGGGAACCTCGGGACATTTGTGGGCGATTCCGAGCGACGCTAAGAACAAGGAATGCGCGAAAGCGTGGATAGAAAAGACTCTGAGTGAATCGGTTCAAGGTGAGATTGCAAGAATTGGTGGAATTCCGGTCGTGGTGGATCCGTCGACTATTGAAGATGAACGCATGAAAGAAATGAATGAGACGTTCCAGTTGTTAAAATCTGAAGATCGCCTGTCTTTCTACCCTGACTATCCAGTTCCCGGACTTCTTGATTATCAGATGGCTGGGCTGCAGGGACTTGTGTCTGGATCGCAGAGTGGCGAAGAATTCCTCGCAGGAATGAAAGACTACTACGAGAGTAACAAGTGAACTTAAATAAGTTAATGCTCTATCGAAAGAAGCGACCTATGAGATGGAGAGATAAAGAGCGACGTAGTTATTGGGCCTATTTATCACCATTGGCTATCGGTTTTTGTGTAGTGGTCCTACTTCCTCTCATCGTGAACACACTTTTGAGCTTCTATAGCTGGAAGGGTGGTAAGGCTGAGATGAAATGGGTTGGAGTGTCAAACTATGTAGATCTAATGCATGATAAACTATTTTGGTCATCTTTTGTGAACACTATATACATGATTTTCGCGATAGCGATTATACCGACTGTGATTGGTTTGATCCTGGCGGCTACCCTGTTTGACTTTATCGGCAGGCATTTTAATAGTGCGATAGCGTCATTTTTGAGGGCCACATATTACATTCCGCAGATTTTGCCTGTCGCCGTGGCGGGCGTCTTATGGAGTTGGATTTTAAACACTAGAGATGGAGCACTAAATGAGATACTCCGTGGTGTAGGTACAGGACTCGCGCCTGACTGGCTGGGGAACACGGACTTAGCGCTGTACTCAATCATGTTGATGATGATATGGCTGCAGATCGGATATCCGGTTGTGATATTCATGTCAGGTTTGCAGAGAGTTGATCCGTCTCTGTATGAGGCAGCTCAGTTAGATGGAGCGGGCTGGTGGAAGCGATTCAGGCATATTACCATTCCGAACATCCGTGCCGACATTTTCGTTGTTGTTCTGACAGCAACTATCGGCGCGATAAAGTTGTTCGCGCCTGTGATGGTGCTGACCCGTGGAGGACCTGAATTCTCGACGTACGTCCCTTCTTTCTTCTCGTACAGGAACTTCTTTGAGCTATCGAAGGTTGGCTATGGAGCGGCATCTGCGACTGTCTTGGCGGTAACGATCTGCGTCATAGCTGGTGGGCTTGTCTATTGGCAGTCGAAGGCAATTGAGGAGGAGTAAGAGTTCGATGCAAAAAACATCTCAGTATGCTCGCGATGCCTATAAGGCGAGGAAACCGCTTTCTTTTATTTTGACTAAATATGGCGTCTTAGTAATTGCCGCCCTTGTAGCCGTATTGATGCTTGCTCCCCTGTATTTGGTGGTGATTAACTCGTTCAAGAGTCCAGCTGAATATTCCATCAATGGCCCGGTAGCTCTACCAGAGCAGTGGACTGTGAGTGCGTTTCAGCGTTACTTGGAAACGGTTAATTTTCCGAGACTTCTGTTTAATTCCATAGTTACAGCAGGTGTAACTTCTCTAGTCGGCACGTGTTTGTCACTTCTGGCTGCTTACGCACTTGGTATTGGTCGAATCAAGGGGCGTACTGGAGTTGTTTTTGTCCTCTTGATCGCAACGATGTTGCCACAAGAGGCACTCTTGTATCCTCTATTTTACGGTGTTCAAGCAATAGGCCTCCATAACTCGATCTGGTCGGTTGTTATTATTTTCTCTGTTCTGCAGGCAGCGATGGGGACTTATCTGTTGTCCTCCGTAATGTCTACATTTCCGAGAGAAATGCTTGAGGCGGCCCAGGTGGATGGTGCTGGTCGTTTCAGGGTCCTAATTAGCATTGTTTACCCGATTATGCGTCCTTCGCTCTCTGTTTTGCTGGTGTTTTTCTTCGTCTGGACGTGGAATGAATTCCTGATTCCGATGATCATGCTGGTTGGACCGGATTCTCAGACTTTACCAATTGCTCTGGCAAATCTAAAGGGACAGAACACGCTTGACGTGACCCAAATGGCGGCCGCATCTCTGCTCACGTTGTTACCCACGCTCATTTTCTTCGCGTTCTTCCAGAGAACGTTGACGAGGGGCGTCACTGCTGGAGCAGTTAAGTGAAAAGGATTAGTCACTTGAAAACTAATATGAATTTCCCTGATTATGCGAGGAATCTCCCCGTCCTTTCACGTTCTATAACGGCAGAAAACCCGTGCGGTTCGCCTGGAAACGGAGGAAGATCCTCCTCGAAGCTAGGAGTTGGCAGGAAGGGTAGGCCTTGCATATCTATCCCTCCAGGAGAAACAGTCAAGATTGTGGATATTAAGGGACCCGGTCAGATTCGTCACCTGTGGTTCACTATGCCAGCGAGAACTAAGTCTGAGCCATTCGTTCTGAGAAATATCCGGATAAGAATAACGTGGGATTCGGCGGAAAACCCAGCTATAGACGTTCCAATTGGAGACTTCTTTGGATGTGGATTCGGCGAGGTGGTTAACTATTCTTCCTCAGTTATGGTCGCAGCGCCAACTGGGGGGCTTAACTGCTATCTCCAAATGCCATTTAGAGAAAGAGCTGTAGTTGAAATAGTTAGTGACCACTCTGAAGTGGTCGAAGGATTCTTCTATCAGGTTGATTATTCGCTTGAGGAATCATTTCCCGATGATCTGTGTTATTTGCACTCACAATGGCGACGCACTAATGGCACTAACCAGCTCGGACAAGATCATGTCGTTCTCGACACGCAGGGATCGGGAGCTTACGTTGGTAGCTTCATTTTTCTGAGCCAACTAGAGAGATTTTGGTACGGCGAAGGAGAGCTCAAGTTTTATATTGATGATGACCAAGATTTTGCCACAATTGTCGGAACTGGCTTGGAAGACTATGTCGGTGGCGCTTGGGGTTTTCGTGACCAGTGGGATGGGTATGAAGATCCAAAACCAGTGGCTTATTGTTCTCTGTACTTGGGGTATCATCAGCAGATTAGTCGTGATAACAGCCGAGTTTCACCTTATGCCAAAGATCTGCCACCAGGACATGGGATGTATAGATGGCATCTTTTGGATCCTGTGAGATTTTCTCGAAGGCTTAAAGTTACTCTCCAACAAATCGGGGATCGTGGTGATTATCTTTTTGAGCGTCGTGATGATGTCACTACCGTTGCCTTTTGGTACCAAACTGATCCAAGCGGCGACGATTGGGTCTTGCCTGAAAAAGAGCAACGGCGCCCACGGTAGATGTTTGGTGTTTGCGGCGGTTTGAATGGAAGTTCCTTTGGCTGCTCAACTTCAAGAATAAGATTGAGTTGAAGTTGAGCAGCCATCCGGATTTTCCAATTATCTTATAACGTGCGTCAGGTTCCTCTATTTGTTTTCGTCTAGTGAAAATGGACGTTCGAGATACGCGGTATAGAGAGAGTTTCTTCTTAAAGGGACCGGGGTCTTGGCGACTCTTGTTTTGTTCTGTTGAGTACAGTTCCAATATTCTTTCGCTGAGATTGATGTTGTTACTATTTAAGTGGCGTCACATCGCTGTTATTTTGCGAGTAATCTCGAAGTTGGAGATACTAAGGGAGCTGCTCGATATTGAACGTGTTCTAGGGGTCCCACTGCTACTCTCCCCATTGGCTCGATCGACGATAGGACAGCGTTGAACGAGCGCTACGCTTGCTGTTGAGTGACATTTCAACGTGAAACTGTCGAGGTGCGAACCGTTCTATAGGGCTATAGTTGCTTTCGTGCTGAGGTTTTTAGGACGAAATGTCTTTTGATTCAAGGGCATGGAGAGACTGAGCATTGGCGAGTGAAAAGGACTGCGAGTAGGCACGACAAGAACAGGTATCGACGATCAATTTCGCGCATAACTGCGGGTGCGAACGTTCGTGCATTGCTGGTTGGTATTGGCGGCAGATGAAAGAATATCTCTCATGATGTTGCCAGTGGCGACGATTATCGGTTCTGTTTCCGATGATTCGCTGAACCGGCGTCTTGCACACGCCATCACGCTGTGCTTCAATCCACATCCAATTTGAAAGGTCAAAAGGTGGCAAAAGACGGCCGCCGCTTGTGTAGGATCTTAATCCTTGCCCGGCGTTGTTCCCTGATTTGACTTGGAATCCCGCAACCTGCAGAGCGCTTCGGATACGTGCACGCTCATTCTTGCGAGCGGCTATGTACATCGCCTTTGCTTGTTGAAAATCCACGTCATCCATCTCGAATTCCCCCGCTATCTATTGTGAAGGAGCAGGGCGATCAGCGCATACAACTCGCGCTTACTGATCCCAAATGTGGGCGTCAGTTCGTAGAACTGACGCCCACCCGAGGTTAAGCAGTTCCAGCGACTCACTACGTTTGGGCGTTCGTGATGTGACGGCCTAACTTCTCAGCGATGCGTTCCTTCACACAGCATGCCGCCGAGGCGGGATCATTGGGGAACTATTTCCACGGATCGACGAGGATTCGAATCGGGTTGCCCTCCTTCGATTCCATCATTTCAATACCGCGTTCGATCTCAGACAATGGGACCACACCAGAGATCGATTGCGACAGGTCAAGACGCCCGTCCTTCAACAGCTCTGCCAACAGGTAAATGTCGACAGGTTTGTAGCCCAGGTGGCCGAACGCCTGCTTGCGCTGCAAACCGAAAGACAAGATGGGGCCAGCGTCAATTTCCTGACCTGACAGGCCAACGAGGACAGCTCGCCCATTGAAATCCAACGAGGCAATGGCCTGCTTGAACGTGGACTGCAAACCAACGGCGTCGAACGCGACATCGATTTTTCGCCCGCCCGTCGCTTCCGTAATCTTCTCCATCAAGTCCGGATCATCTGACCGGAACGTATAGTCAGCACCCAACTCCTTCGCACGTTCCAAGACCGCGTCGTTAATGTCAATCCCGATGACCGGGATAGCGCCGGCGAGCTTGGCGAGTTGAACGATATGCGTTCCCACGCCGCCCAGGCCCCACACCGCAACCGCATTGCCGATCGACACCCGCCCTGTGCGCTTGACCGCGCTAAAAGGTGTAGCAACAGCGTCAGCCAGGATCGCTGCCTGATCCATCGGGACATCCTCGGGAACTCGCGTGAGGCCAGCAGCGGGAGTGATGGTGTACTGCGCCCAGGCGCCGTCATAGGCGAACGCCATCAGCTCAAGATTCTGGCAGGCTCCTTCGTTGCCGCGGCGACATTCACGGCACTCGCCGCACGACCTGCCGGACACGGGAATAACTTTGTCGCCCACTTTCCACCCGGTGACACCTTCGCCCAGCTCTGCGATTTCACCCGAGCATTCATGGCCCTGCGTCACCACGTCAACTTGTGGTGGAAAGTTTCCGTCGATCAGTGACAGGTCAGAGTGGCAGATGCCGCAGTAGGCAACTTTAATGAGGACCTCGCCTGGTCCGGGGGAGGGGATCGGGATGTCTTCAACCTTCATGGTCTTGCTGTCGGCGTAGAAGCGCTGGGCGCGCATTGTTCCGTCCATGTTGATACCTTTCTGGTTGTTTTCAGCTCAGCGACGAGGCGACGGTGCAATCAGGTATGCATCCTTGCTTTCATGCCCCTGCGTCTCAACTGTGAAACTCGCTGTGCAGGTTCATTTTAGCGCCGTCTAGGTAGAAAGTCCTATGTTGAGAGAGCAGACGCCGTACTGATCGTGACCCCGGAGTACAACCGATCCATTCCCGGAGCTCTCAGGAACGCCCTCGACTGGATGTCGCGACTCTACGGATCAAACCCCTGGGGAACAAGCCCACCATCATTGCCGGAGCCAGAGAATCGCCCTACGGCACAGCGATGGCACAAAAAGACCTGCGCTCACAGCTCGCATACTTCAACGCATACCTGATGACACGGCCTGAGCTGTATATCAGCGCCTAGAATGGTCGCCATGACGCCTCGACGAAAAATCGACTTCGATGCCGGCATGGATGCACTGCGCACGTGGCGCGAACAGGGCGATGACACCCCGCGCCGTCAGCAGATGACGGCAGTGCGTTTCTGTCTGGAGGAGCTCGAGCAGCGTCACCCCGGTCGCGCGGTCGAAGTGCGCGTCCCTCCTGCCGGAGCCGTCCAGATTCTGAAAGGTACCACTCACCGTCGAGGTACCCCACCTGCCGTTGTCGAAATGTCGATGCCCACGTGGCTGCGCCTCGCAACCGGCGACCTGTCGTGGGACGAGGGGGACGCCGCCGGCCTGATCCAGGCATCCGGCCAGCGAACAGATCTCGCCGCGCTGTTGCCGCTGTTCGATGGCCGCGACCTTGCCGTACACTCGCAGTCCGCAGATGCCGGTGGGCTGTGAGACCATGACCCTGTGAGCACCCCACCCATCGAGATCACCGACGAATTCCGTCGGGCACTCGACATGCTGGAAGCCGGCAGGTCCCTGTTCCTGACCGGCAACGCCGGCACGGGCAAATCCACCCTGATCCGCTACTTCATGGCCTCAACTGAGCGTAAAGTCGTGGTCGCCGCGCCCACCGGAGTGGCAGCGCTCAACGTCGACGGCTACACCCTGCACCGCCTGTTCTCATTCACCCCGCATACCACGATCGACGACGTGCGAAACGGCACGTATAAGCCTTCGCGGTTCTCGCGCACGCTGGCCTCAATCGACACACTCATCATTGATGAAGCGTCGATGGTGCGAGCCGACCTGTTAGACAAGGTGTGCCTCGCCCTCGAAAAATACGGGCCACACCCTGGGGAGCCTCTTGGAGGAGTCCAACTGGTCCTGGTCGGAGACCTCTACCAGCTGCCGCCCGTGGTCAACACGGGAGAAGAAGACTACTTCGCGTCCGCTTTTGGCACCCCGTATTTCTTCTCTGCCAGCGCGTACAGTGCCGAGCGGTTCCCGACCGTCAACCTGACGAAGGTTTTTCGCCAGCTCGGTGATTCTCAGATGACGCAGATGCTCAACGCGATCAGGTCGGGGCGCATGACACGCTCGATCACCAGCGTCCTGAACAGCAAGGTCAACCACGATTTCACGCCACCAGAGGACGAGTTTTGGCTCACGCTCGCCACGACAAACCGGATCGTCGGTGCGCGCAACCGGCGACACCTTGATGATTTGCCGACACCGCTCATCCAGTGCCACGGAGCGCAATCAGGCAACCTCGACAAGTTCGAGCCGCCGACTGACCCCGTGCTGTCATTCAAAGTTGGCGCCCAGGTCATGATGCTGACCAACGACCCGGCTGACAGGTGGGTGAACGGCTCGCTCGGGCGCGTCGTCGGGATCGACGGGATCGGAGGAGCCGACGGGATCGACCAGGCCGCGTCCGACCCCATCACTGCAGGTACCGTGCCCGATACTGCCCCTACGGTGCCCGGCCGCGTTCCCACTTTCGACCCCACCGCCGCGACCGCCGCGACTGACTCGATCGAATGCAGTGTCGATGACGACATCGAAGTGCTCGTTGAACTGCGCGACGGCTCGACAGTCAGCGTTGAACCACACGCATGGGAGATCACCCACCCCACCGTCGAAGGTGGAGTCCTGCGCCACAGCGTCGTCGGCTCCTTCACGCAGATGCCGTTCAAACTGGCGTGGGCCATCACGATCCACAAATCTCAGGGCCAAACCCTCGACCGTGCCGTCATCGACCTGTCGGGAGGCACATTCGCCGCCGGCCAACTCTACGTAGCGCTGTCACGGTGCCGCAGCCTCGACGGCCTCGTGCTGACACGCCCCATCTACCCGCGCGACGTGAAAATCGATCACCGCATCCGCTCATTCCTGGCTGACACAACCGGCCTGCCCACTGGCCGTCGCGCATACTGCGGCGCGCTCACCTGCGGTCACGGCGACGGGTTCATACGCCCCCTCGAAATCGCCTTCACATTTGACGAGGGTGCCCCACTCACCTCACTGATCAACCCGACGCGTGACATCGGAGATGCCGCAGCGACCTATGACATTCGTGCCGCTGACCTGCAGGTAGCGCCGCGCCTGGCTGATATATGGCCAGCCGTTGAAGAACGCATTTCCGGCCACACCCTCGTCGCACAGGCACACGACGACATGCTGCGAATCTGGGATGATGAGCTCAAACGTACCGGCATCGTCGCACCCCTCGAATCAGTGCTCACTGTTCAGGTGCCACAAAGCACAGCAAGCGCGCTCACACGGGCCGAAAAGCTGCGCGACGCAGCACATGCAGCAGATGCGAGTCTGCCCGAACGCGCACCGGCATACACGCCGGTCGACGAGCCTCGAGCCGCATGGCTCCTGCCGCGCTCACCGCGACAAATCGTGCCCTACGGGGATCCGGTGAAAGTGGCCGCACTGATCGAAGAACGTGTCGCTGGGCTTACGCTCGGTGACAGCGCCGCGCAGCTCATTGACGATTTTTGCAGGCGGTACGCAGTGGCGATCAACTACCGCACTCGGGGCGAGCAGACCACGTGGGCGCAGTTCATTGAGGAACACAGCGGTGATGCGGCTATACCCGTGCGTGTGTGCTTCACCGGCACGGCTGTGTGTGACGGTGAGGTGTGGTCGCGCGAGCAGATGGAAAACCTCGCACACACCTGCGGCCTGGCTGTCGCGCCCAATGTGTCAAAGACGCGATGCGACGTTCTGATCGCTGCGGACGTGACCAGCATGTCCGGCAAAGCCAGGAACGCCGCAAAGTGGGGCAAACCCGTCTACTCGGCCGACGAGTTCATTTCCTGGGCGCGCTCAGTGAGCTGATGCGAGCGGGGGGAGTTGGGTACGGGCAAAATGACGCGCCTCTCCTGGGCTGGTTGCCTCACGGATGGCTACGGAAGCTGCCTGGCACTGCTCGAGTGTCACTGACGCCAGACGAGCACCCACCGGTGGGATAGCCGGGCATGCCATCGACAGCGACTGCACACCCATGCCGACCAAGACACACGCAAGCAAGGGGTCAGCAGCAGCCTCACCACACACGCATACATCTGTGCCGGTCTCGCGGCACACCTTCGCAGTGTGGGCAATGAGGCGCAGCACCGACGGCTGCCACGGGTCGGTGTACTCGGCCAGGTGGGGCGACATTCTGTCAGCAGCCATCACATACTGCGTCAGATCATTCGTCCCGATCGACACGAAATCCAGCAGTGGCGCAAACTTGTCAATCATGATGGCAACGGAGGGAACCTCCACCATGATGCCGGCTTTCAGGCCGCGATCATGGACAAGGCCGGCAAACCACTGGGTTTCCGCAACTGTGGAAATCATCGGTGCCATCACGAGCACATGCTCATGCCCAACAGAAGAAGCTGCCAATCTAATCGCGTCGAGTTGGCGGGGCAGAAATTCCTGGTTGTGGCCAGTGGTGCGGATACCGCGCACACCCAGAGCCGGGTTTGCTTCCTCCAGCAGCGGGGCGAATGGGACAGGCTTATCGGAGCCGGAATCCAACGTGCGCACCACAACCTTTGATTCAGGGAACTCCTGCATCACCTTCCCGTACAGCACAGCCTGATCGTCCACGCTGGGTTCGACCTGAGTGTTGAGGAAGTACAACTCTGTGCGGAACAGGCCGATACCTTCCGCATCGCCAGAGTGTGCCGCCAACCTCGTCGTCACATCGTCCTGCACATTTGCCAACAGTTCAACACGCACATCGTCGCGCGTGCGTCCCGGCCCGTGCCAGGCACGGATCGCCGCCAGGCGTTCAGCTTCATGAGCAACTGCGTCGTGAGCGTCACAGTGACGGGCGCCCGTCGTAATTGTTCCGGTATGCGCATCGACAAGGACATGGACACCCTCGGCAATTTGCCCAATGGTGCGGGCCGCCACGATGCACGGGATGCCGAGCTGGCGAGCAATGATCGACGTGTGCGAGGTCGGGCCGCCGAACTCTGTGACGATCGCGGAATACATCGAGGGGTCAAGCCCTGCGGTATCAGCAGGAGAGAGATCATCAGCCAGTAACACTACCGGGTGATCAGTGCGCGGAATACCCGGCTCCGGCTCCCCGCGCAGCTCAGCGATGACGCGGTCACGCACATCGCGCAAGTCGGTAGTGCGTTCGCCCATAATGCCACCGGCGCGTTCAAAGGAATCAATCAGTTTCGCGGTAGCACGTACCACTGCCTGAACAGCGGGAACGCCTGCCTCGATGTACCTGACCGTCTCCTTGCGCCATGATTTGTCGGTCGCCATTGACGCGGTGACGGCAAGAACCTCGGCCGCGCTGCCTTCAGAGTGCTCGGCACGCTCAAACAGGCGCTGCGCCACCACGTCAGTTGCCGTCATGTACGCGTCGATTGCGCCTGGCCGCTGATCAGGCGTCAGCTCCGCCTCGTCCTGCGCGGGCAGCGTCGGGCGCCTGGCCCACGCCGAGGGCGCCCACGCCACACCAGAGACAACCGGAGTGCCGTAGTGAACGCACGGCGACCCCTCATGAAACTCACTCACTGAAAACTCCGATCACCATGCGGGACTACGCATTATTCACCATTCGTCGTGCCCACACATCGTCGTGGTGATCAGTCGTCAATCTGACCAGGTCCGTACCACTTCTTCGCACCCTTGATGGCGTAACGCTGAATGACCGACACGCACACCGCTGACAGGGCTGCGAACGCCAGAAGCTGCACAATCTGGACATTGTCATCGTCTTCGCGTGGAATCGGCTTGCCGGTGACAAGCTTCCAACCGCCTTCGACCAGCTTGTTCGCCACCATTGCCGACAGAGCCATTGACCCGGCGCTTGCAATCTTCCACCCGATATCCATAGTGTTCTCCGTTTCCTCAACGTGTTGTCAAAAAGGCGAACAACGCAGCGCCAGCTCAACGCGTGGCGGCGTGGCTCTGATGTAATCATGCCCCATTTGCGTGCGCGGCGCGTGATAAAAAGAATATCGCGTTCGCAAAATACGCTCTGGATGCGCCGCAACCGCCCGCGCACAGGCGACAATGGAACCAGAAACGACAAGGGAGGCTGCCGCGATGAACACTGCGCCACAAGGACGCTTCAGCACAGCGCGCCGACACCCATCCGCGCGCCGACCCATGTATCTAGGCGCGGCAGCGTGCGTGAGTGTCGCCCTTGCACTGAGCGCTTGCACCGCCTCAGTCGATCCAACCGCGGTGACCGACCCGTTCGCGTCGAGCCAGTCAGTCGGGTTGGCCGATGGCGCGTCCCCCTCGTCAATGTCGGGCGCAGCAGGCGATACCAGCCAGTCCGCTGATTCGCTGCGCCAGTCGTGGCCCGAGGGTGCCCCTGGACCTGACGAAGGCCCTGCCGTCACGCGCGGAACGGGAACCGTGCGCATCGGCGTGGTGGCAGATAGCAAGGTTTCGCTGCCCCCGCGTCTACTTGAGGAATTCACCGAACGCAGCGGCTTCAAGGCCGAAATTCTCCCCATCAGCCGCAGTGGTGAAGCTGGCAGCCTGTTGTCCGCTATTGACGAGGGGACCCCCGACGTGCTGATGGGACTGGATCCGGCCGACCTGGCCGATCTGGGACTGAAAGATGCAACGGTCTATGGCCGTGATGATGTGTGCGCCGCGGTCGACCGACTGTTTATTGAGGCTAATCGCGGGAAAGCTGCCGCCTCCTTTGATGAGCTGATTGATGACGCGCATGCCGTGCTGTTTACTGTTCCCGGCCCGGTGACCTCTGCTGCCGGCAGAGCATTCATGCTGGCAACGGCGAGCGTGAAGGGTGACAAAGCTCCGACCTGGTGGAAGGACGCCGCAAAGCGTGGCGTGAGAATCGACAAGGGGAGCGGCGCAACCTCCTCGTGGAGCGCGCTTGACCACGGGGCACCTGTGAGCGCGGACACCCAGGGGGCGAGTGGCCAGCGCGCAACTGGAGACAGCGCCACGGGCGATGGTGCGGCGGAAGACAGCTCGGCGGGAACTCAAAGCGCGCGCGGCCAGGCGGCCGGGTCTCAAGGTGAGCAACCGGCCTCGTCTCAAAGCAACCCAGCAGCCTCGTCGCGAAGCAACCAAGCAGCCTCGTCGACAGCAGCGCCGTCCTACTATTCCGTGGTCGCCGCCTCTGACTTGGCGCATGCGCCGCTGCTGCTCAACACCGGCGTTGAATCATATGGTGCGCTGATCGGTGGGACTTGCGTGAAGCGCTCCGTGTTCGTCGCGTCCTGGCCGGGTGACGAAGCTACGACCGGGGCTCAAGCTACTGCGGACACCGTTCCCACCGCCAGCTCCCTGCCTACTGCCGGGGCGCAGGCGTGGATCGACTTCGTGCAAGGCGCAATGGCACAGCGCATTATGGCGCTTGACGCTGTTGCCTGGCCGGCCGCATGGCCGGGTGACCAGGCGGCCGCTCTGGCAAGCGACAGCGTATTGAGTTGGGTGGCAGCTCCCGTAGATAGCGCGTTGGAACTGAGTGAGGAGCAGTGGTCAGCCTCATCAACCCTCCAACCAAAATGGGCGGGTGCTTTTGATTCCTGACGGCTCCAGCTCGGGGGCTTTCGGTTCCCTGTAGCTTTCAGCGCTTGGCGGCTTTCCCGGCATTGCAATATCGGTGCGGTGCGCGGCCACGGTGCCGATCCGCCCCGAAATGCGTTATGTCGTCAATCGGTCGGCGCTTGTCGCGGCCGGTTGATTCTTGCCTCAGTCGGTTATTCTTGCTTGGCCGGTTGCGTCGTGGTCCTGTCACGGGGTCGAGCAGTGATCGGATCATGGCCTGTGTGCTGCACAAACCCCTAAATCTTAGGCTCCATCGTGCACAAACCCCTAGATCTAAAGCGCTGTGGTGCACAAGCCCCTAGATCTAAGGCGCTGAGATGCACAAGCCCCTAGATCAACAGCGGGCGGGGCCACCCTCGAAAAATAGGATGCCCTGTGACCTGCATGTTCACAAACGCGGTGAAATGTGCGGGCGTTAGATCTAGGGGATTGTGCAAAAAGGAGTGAGAATCTAGGGGAATGTGCACCCGTGGAGGTTAGATCTAGGGGAATGTGCACTCGCGAGGGGTAAATCCAGGGCATCGTGCGCGCAGGCACGCAGATACCAGGAAGCACTGCCTGCCGGAGAGCTGAAAATGGGGGCGCGAGGCGAGCGAGTCGACAGATCTGAGAGAGTGTCTTGCGCGGGAAAACCGAAACGGGGGCGCGAGGCGAGCAGATGGCGTGGTGCGGTCAGTTTGCGGATCGTGAGTGCGAGAGGGAACGTGAGTGGGGGAGGGGACGTGAGCGGGTGGAGGAGATACGAGAGATGGGGTGATAGTGACAGAAGGTGCCCCTGCTGCTTCGAAAAACAGCAGGGGCACCGGGGTTACGAATAGCTCAGTCGCTGATCACTCGCAGAGCGATGGGGTCAGCTCTGGGTCGTGGTGTCCGTAGTTACCTCTGACTGGCCCGGCACTGACATGTCGCCGCCGTCTGACGCACCGCCACCTGAGCAGCCCGCGACTGCAAGACCTGCAATGGCCAAAACAGCTCCGATTCGTGCGATCTGTGAACGTGAAGCCATGATGTTTCATCTCCTTCGGTGGGATGATTACCGGATCACCCCTGATCGGAATAACGTTCTCCACACAGTAGCTGGCATCAAATCCATACTCAAGAGTTTTCAGGTAATTCTCAGATTAATGGGGGAATATGCCCAAATTGCGAGACACCAGCGGCACACTGCTCGAGGGTGAGGCGCACGGCGCTGTGCTCTGCTGCCCAGGAATTGTGGAGTGGAAGGTCGGACCGCGTCGCGCGGACAGAACGTCACCCCTCGCCGTGCAGCAGGCTCGGATCAGCCGAACATTCATCACCGATCTTCATCGGTGCAATCGTGCCCTTTCCGCGCTCTTCGAGCAGGCGCTTCACAACGCGTTCGCGCACAGTCCACGGGTCGATCGTGTTGAGGTAGATGCGAGTGCCGCCCTCGAACCCGGCCAATGTGGAGATTCTCCACTTGAGCAAAATCCTCCACCGCATCGGCGTCGACACCCCGGGCGGTCGGTGATACCACTCCTCGTTACATGGCACGTCGACCCCGGTGGCCACGTGCGCAGCATGCAGCAAGTCAGAAACTCCGCGAACCTGCTCATCGGAGGCGTGCCATGGGTTGACCGGCTCGCCCAGCGGCCAGATCGCAATGGTGGGGTAGCGGTGACCAAAACCGGCCAGCGCAATGGCGTGCTCATTCTGCGCAATCAGCAGGCGTCGCGTGACACCGACCGAGAAAATGTCGTCGTATAGATCCGGCTGCGCTCGCAGGCGGGAAAGCTCTGCCTCAGTCTGAACCGCGTGAGAGTCAATTGCGACCAGCTGTTTATGCAGGTGATCGAAACTCGCGCCGGCCGGTTTAAGCCAGTTCTGGAACGCTGCCACGTACTTGACAGCAGGATCCAACCCGTACAGGTCAGCCATCGCGCGGGTAGTGAATGCCGTGTACTGATAGTGCTCCTCCGGGGTGAGGGTGCCAGACCCCGCCAGCTGCGTATTATCCGTCGCGCCATCAACATAGTGTCGGCGCGCAACGATCACGTCGTGACCACCGGAGAAAAACCCGTTCGCCTGTTGGAGCTTTTCTGAATCGGACAGAGCATCGAAGTCCTCCTCGGACATGCCGCCCGCCATCATCCGCGCGCGCACAACCCGCATCACGTGGTCATAGCCAGTCGAGGAAGCCAGGTATTCAGCCATTCGACGGTGCTCAGCTTCAGATGGAACGTGACCGTGGTTGAGGTGCCAGTAGTTGTAGGACACGATTTCGAAGAGGTTTGGGATGCGGCGGAACTCAGCGACAGTCGACGTCAGCTCATCGGCTGGCAGTGCTTCGAGCTGTTTCCAGTTGCCGTCCTCGTCGCGAATCAGACGAGCCTTTTCGGGTGGAGTCTCCAGATAGCGCTGCTCACAGAAGGCGCAGTATTTGCCGTGCTGATCTGGGTCGAGCTGCTCGGGCGTCTCAACTGGCACGGATAAAGGGCGGTGTCCCCGGCCGGGAACGGTCCACACTTCAGTGCCGGACAGCAGGTTCGTCTGTTTGACGGTGCCATCAGCTAGCCGCACAATGGCCCGGTCGTGGGTCTCTTGCTCCTTCGCCATACCTCCTAGCGTAGTCGCACTCGCCCTCATCTGACGGGCCCGGCACAGGCTCGGCAGCAATTTCCTGTTCTCTTGCGGCGTATGTTCGCCCTCTCATCAGGGGTAACGAGGCAGACGCCGCTTCGTGGCGGCAGCTCCCCCGATTCTATGTATGCGCTCAGTGAATTCAGTGGTGCACTGCTGTCGGGCTATCGTGAGGACGCCGAACATCGGTAGGGTGGACGCATGGCTCGTGTGCGTTTGTTTGAACCGATTGAAGTGGGAGCGCGCCGCATTGCACACCGCGTGTGGATGCCTCCGATGTGTCAATACTCCGCCCTCCCGTCAGGCCCCACAATGGGGCAGCCGACCGACTGGCATGTGGTGCATTATGGTGCGAGGGCGCTCGGCGGTGCAGCAGCCGTCATTGTCGAGGCGACCGGGGTCGTGCCAGAGGGGCGTATCTCCCCGTACTGCCTGAGCCTGCATTCTGACGAGCAAATCCCGGCCTTTGCGCGCGTAGCTGACGCGATCCACGCTGGCGGTTCGACTGCCCTGATCCAACTCAGCCACGCCGGACGTAAGGCGTCAGATCCGGTGGATTGGGCGGTGGAACATTCTCGCCGCTGGGCACGCCAGGCAGGGCGTGACCTTCCGATCTCGGATCAACGCGACCATGAACTTGAGTGGCAAACCGTTGCCCCGTCGGCCGTGGCGTTCAATGAGCGGTTGGGGACGCCTCGTGAGTTAACAGGTGAGGAAATTGACGGCCTGATCCGCGCGTTTGGTGACGCGGCAGAGCGGGCCATGCGCGCAGGTTTCGACGGCGTGCAGATCCACGGCGCTCACGGCTACCTGATTCACGAGTTTCTCTCACCATTTTCCAACACACGCACTGACAAGTGGGGCGGTGACTTCGAGGGCCGCACGCGTTTCCTGCGCCGCATAGCACAGGAAATCCGTTCACGTATTGGCGACGAGGTCGTCCTGGGCGTGCGCCTGTCGGGCACTGACTGGACGAAGGAATACCCCGAGGATGGTCGCGACGGCTGGACACTGGAAGAAACAGTACGTCTTGCCCGTGAACTGGCACGCCCCGGCACTGAGTTCAGTGCTCACGAAGGCGCTCGCGGTGTCGACATGATCAATATGTCGACCGGAGGGAACGTGCCGGATGCCCGTATCCACGGTGGCGTGGGATATCAGGTGTTCGCCGCGGAGGCTGTCCGCACAGGCCTGCATGATGCAGGAATTACCGATGTGCCGGTGTCAGCCGCGGGCCTTATTACGGGAGCTGAACAGGCGGAACAGATTTTGGTGGACGGTCGCGCCGACATGATCGAAGTGGGGCGCCCGCTTCTGACTGATCCGATGCTGCCGCACGTATGGGCGGTGCGTCTTCGCTCCGAGATGGCGTGGCCAGATCCGTATCTGCGTGGCACCGCGCGGTACTAGGCCTGGGCTGGTGGCAGCCAGCCTCGTGCCTGACGTGCCAGATTGTCGAGGATGGATGCCGCTTCCGTTGCTCGATCCACGTGAACAAAAAGGTGGTCGTGGTAGTAGCCGGCGATCACGTTGCAGCTGATGGATCGCGATGCGAGTGTCTGGGTGATGGTGGCGGTCATGCCCACTGAATCCAGTGCGGAATGCACGCCCAACGTGATCAGAGCATAGCGTTCGTCCATCGGCAGGCCAGCTTCGCGCGCATCGTCTTCAGCGACGACAACGGTGATGCCTTCTTCTTCCTGGATTGTTGCGAAAGGCTGGAGCCCCTCAGGAATGGAGTGAACTGACGCAAAGACGTAGACACCCTGTGGGGTGGCGTCAAGCGCTGCAAGAACTGAATCAAGATCTTTTAATCCGGACATGTCTTCGACGATACCGATCGCGTCGTCTGTTTGCGAGGGTGTCTCACAATGAAGACCTGCGAGTTGAAGGGACTTCTGTTGGGGGGACATTGGCCTGCAATTCGGTGATCGTCACAGTGAGTCATCGACAAGTGCAGCTACTTTTGAAAGTTGAGTCTAGGTGTGTCAACTTTCAGCCTTGAGTGAAAGAGACTCAACTTTGCTTGCGGAGCCATCCTCGTCGATGCAGACTAGAACCATCAAGCGAATAGAGGCTCTGGAAAGAGCCACCAAGGTGCGGTCACGAGGGGGCCGAGAGCCTTGGACAAGTGAAGGAGATTGTTATGGTGACTCGTTTTGATCCCATGCGTGACATGGACCGTATTTTCAACTCAGTGATGCGTGAGGCTCCGGCCAACCCCGGCATGCCGCTGGATTTGTACCGCAGCGGCGATGAGTTCATCGCGAAGATGGATCTGCCCGGTGTTGACCCCTCCACGATCGACATTGACGTGGAAGAGCGCACGCTGACCATCAGCGCTGAGCGTAAGGCGGAGACAGCCAAAGATATTCAGTGGCTCTCCCACGAGCGCCCATCCGGTGCGTTTGCCCGTCAGCTGACACTGGGCAACGGAGTGGCTCTGGACGGAATTTCCGCTTCGTACCGTGACGGTGTTCTGACGCTGACCATTCCGGTCGCAGAAGCTGCCAAACCGCGCAAGATCGCTGTTGCGGTGGAGGACAGTGCTCATGACGAAGCGCAGACCATCGAAGCTGACGCGCGCGACTCCGACGAAAACTGAAGTCGGCCTCTGCGCGAGGAGCCGAGGCACTGAGGCCAGAAGGCTGCGGTACTCACGCTCTGCTTTGCCGGGATCCGCATAGATCCGGCGACTAGCGCGGTACAGAACCACCCGCTTGCTGGGATCTGAAATAAGTCCGGCAGGCGGGTGGTTTCTTATGCGGTTTTGCAATTATCGGAAGAGCGTTTCCAGATCGATATCAGCGCCGGTCAGCGTTGCGGTGATCTGGCCGCTGTCCGAGGTCTGCAGTGACGAAATCATGAGCCCGGATGGCAGCGGATCCAGTGGAACGCGCAGATCGTCCAGATTGAATTCCGTCAGCAGGTCATCCAGCGGAAGATTGAGCGCTCCGGCCTGAATGGTGGTGGGCGTGATCACCAGGGATCGACCGTTGTCACCGATCGCCAGTGTTGCCATCGCCGTGACCTGCTGGCCCAGGATTTCCATGCCGAGGCTCACGCCTTCATCGGTGACGCTGACAGTAGCGGGCATTGAGATGTACTGAGGCAGCTGATCATCCAGAACCTGCTGCAACGAATCCTGATTGACCCGCCCGGTGCCTTCAACCGACTGCGCGTGATAGGGCGAGGACGTCCCGACATTGTGCACGCTGATGTCGATATCGTTCAGCCGTAACTGGCTCCCGGACACATCCACGTCCCATCCGGGCACATGCACATCCAGCGTCGAAATCGCCCCACCCAGAACCTGCGTGAGGAACGGGATGTCAACAACTGACACGTCAACGCCATCCTCGCCGTCAGCAGCGCCCCCCTCGTCGGTGGTTCCCTGAGAGGTAGTGACCGCGCCAGGCGCGCTTTCAACCTTGGACGCGAGGTCACTTTCGACGCGGTGTGCCAGGTAGCGGTCTGCACCCACCAGGGCGGCGGCGAGCACGACGATCACCACAAGCTTGATCCACAGGCCTGTGTGCGAACGTGACTTTTCCGGCGCGTAGGGAGGTGGCGCGCTCACAGACGATCCATCACGTCAGGATGAGCACCCGTGCGGCCTTCTTCCCCTTCGTCGAGGGCGGCCACCGCAGCCATCTGCTGATCGGTCAGCTCAATATCAAAGAGCATCATGTTGGCACGCTGTCGCTCCGGTGTCACGGACTTCGGGAAAATGACATCGCCGCGCTGCAAAGCCCAGCGAAGAGCCACCTGAGCAGCTGACACGTCGCGCTCCGCCTGCTCACTGACCTCGCGCGCGATTTCACTGAGGCGGTCATCAGATGCTGCCCGGCCACGCGCCAGCGGCGACCACGCTTCAGTGATGATCGAATGCTTGTCATCGAAGTCATGCACCTCCTGGTTGAGCAGGTAGGGGTGTGACTCGATCTGGTTGACCATCGGGACGACACTGGACTGCTCCAGCAGTATCTCCAGGTGGTGCGGCTCAAAGTTGGACACGCCAATGGCGCGGGCTCGGCCGTCTTCGTAGAACTCCTCGAGCACCTTCCACGTGGTGACAAAGTCGCCGCCGTAGAGCGTGGGCAGTGGCCAGTGGATCAGGAACAGGTCCACATAATCGGTGCGCAGATCCTTCAGTGACTGCGTGAAGGCGGCGCGCGCCACATCAGGCTCATGGTTGGGGTTGTCCAGCTTGGTCGTGATGAACAATTCTTCACGCGCAACGCCTGACTGTGCCCAGGCCTGCCCGACTTCGGCCTCATTGTGGTACATCTGTGCCGTATCGAGATGGCGGTACCCCAGGGCAAGCGCGTTGGACACTGCTTCGACGACATGCTCAGTGATCTTGTAGGTTCCAAAACCCAGCTGAGGAATCGTGGCTCCTGTGGCCAGGGAAAGCGTGGGGATCTGTGGAATGTCTGCCGATGCGGTCGCCATGATGGCTGGCTCCTCTCATGATCTGTCAACATGCTCGGGCACGTGCTCCACTTCAGCTTACGTGCCCAAGCGTCCATTCATGAGCCTATGCGATATCGTCCTCGTCCGTCACTGCTGGGCCCGCAAACTGAGCCTGGTAGAGGCGGGCATACGCGCCGCCGCGTTCCAGCAGTTCGGCGTGGCGACCGGTTTCCACCACGTCGCCGTCTTCCATCACCAAAATGAGGTCCGCATCGCGAATCGTTGACAGGCGGTGCGCAATGACAAACGAGGTGCGATCCTGGCTGATTTGATCCATCGCCTTTTGTACCAGTGCCTCGGTGCGCGTATCAACCGAGGATGTTGCCTCATCGAGGATCATCAGGTCCGGGTGCGCGATGAATGCGCGGGCAATTGTCAAAAGCTGGCGCTCACCGGCCGAAATCTGGTCGTCCTGGTCGGCAACCTTCGTGTCATACCCATTGGGAAGTTGCGTAATGAGGCGATGCGCCGCCGTCTCCTTCGCGGCTTGCCTGACGTCCTCAGGTGTGGAGCCCTCACGCCCAAACGCGATGTTCTTCTCAATCGTGCCTTCGAACAGCCATGTATCCTGCAGCACCATCCCCATATGGGAGCGCAGAACATCCTTGTTGATCGTCGAAATATCCACGCCGTCGATCCGAATCGCACCGGAGTCCAGCTCGTAGAAGCGCATGAGCAGGTTCACCAGCGTGGTCTTTCCGGCACCCGTTGGCCCGATGATCGCGACAGTTTGGCCAGGCTGTACCTCCACCGACAGATCCTTGATAACGGGCTTATCTGGCGAATAGCCGAAGCGCACGTGGTCAAAGACGATGTGCCCGCGCACGTGCTCATTTTCTGCCGTGCTTGCCTGACCGCCCCAGGATGTCTGGCTGCTGGCAGCTTCTGGCGTTTCGTCAGTGCCCTCCACATGGGCCAGCGCGAACGAGGACGCCCCGTTATCCGGCTCCATCTCAGGTGCATCGAGGAACTCAAAGACGCGTTCAGCCGAAGCGATACCGGACTGCAGGGAGTTCGCCATCGACGCCAACTGGCCCAGAGGCTGCGAGAACTGACGCGAATACTGGATGAAGGCCTGAACCTGGCCCAACGTCATTCCACCGTTGGCGACCATCAGCCCGCCACCCACGGCGACCACCACGTACGACCCGTTGGACAGTAACCCCATCAACGGCATCATCAGGTTGGAGATGAACTGCGCCTTGAACGATGAGTGATACAGCCGCGTATTGGCGTCGTTGAATTCGTCGGTGAAACGCTCTTCCAACCCGTACAGCGCAACGACCTCGTGCCCCGTCATCGCTTCCTCCACGACGCCGGAAACCTCGCCGGTCGCATTCCACTGCTCAACGAACTGCGGCTGCGCCTTCTTCATCAGGTAGACGGCGATCGCTGCACCGAAGGGAATGATCACCATCGCCAACAACGTGAGCTTCCACGACATCGACACCATCATGGCGACAATGCCAACGACGGTGAGGACTGACTGGAAGAACTGGGAGAGCGTCTGGTTCATGACCTGCGTGACGTTGTCGACGTCGTTGGAGACGCGAGAGATCAGATCACCGCGCGAATGCTGATCGAGGTAGCTCAGCGGCAGCCGTTCGATCTTGCGCTGAATCTCATCGCGCATCCGCCACCCGGCGTTCTGAACGGCAATGCGCAGCAGAATCTCACCGACCAGCCCCACCAACGCTGAGGCGGCGTAGATTGCGCACACCGTCAGCAGGACCTTGCCCAACTGGCTCATGTCGATTCCCTGGCCGGGCACGACGTCCATCGCAGAAAGCATGTCAGCGAAACGATCATGACCCGAGGCGCGCATCGCCTCGATTGCCGCTTCTTTCGAGGGCGCGTCCGCCATCATCTTCCCGATGACGCCGTTAAAGATAATGTCTGTGCCGCGGCCGAGAATCTTCGGTGCAATCACTGACAGAACCACCGATGTTGCAGATGCCAGCAAGGTGATGAAAATGATGAATGCATCGGGTCGCAGTGACTTGATCAGGCGTTTCAACGAGCCGGAGAAGTTCTTCGACTTGCCTCCAGGTGCGACCCCGCGGTTGCCGCGAGGACGGTTGGACTGCCCGCCGCGGCGCCGGCGCTGTGGCTGAGAATCAGTGCTCATGCTGCCTCCTCCTCGCTGAGCTGTGAGGCAACAATTTCCTGATACGTCGTACAGCTCTTCATCAGGTCCTCATGCGTGCCGCGACCGGCGATGTGACCATCTTCCAGCACGATGATCGTGTCGGCATGCCGAATCGATGCAACGCGCTGCGCCACCACCACGATCGCTGCGTTGCCGGTGTGATCAGATAAACCTGCCCGCAGGCGCGCATCTGTGGCGTAGTCCAGCGCGGAAAAAGAATCGTCAAAGATATACAGGTCGGCATCGCGGTACAGGGCACGCGCAATCGACAGGCGCTGGCGCTGACCGCCGGAGAAGTTCGACCCGCCCGGATCGACGTCATAATTCACACCGCCATCAAGCTTGGAGACGAACTCCGTGGCCTGAGCGCCCTCGAGTGCGCGCTCCACCCTGGAAAGCTGCTCGTCTGTCAGGTTGTCGGTTCGTGTCACGTCCAACAAACCGGACACTGTCTGCGCAATGGTGCCGGAAAACAGGTACGCATGCTGCGGCACCATCGCGATGTGCTGGCGTAGCTGAGCCAGGTCTATGTCGCGCGCATCGACGCCGTTGACTCGGACGGTTCCGTCTGTAGGATCCATCAGGCGCGGCAACAGGTTCACCAGTGTGGTCTTGCCTGAAGCAGTTGAGCCGATGATTGCGGTTGTCGTTCCTGGTTTCAGAGTGATCGAGATGTCATTCAGGACTGGTGAGAGTGCCCCGTCGTAATGCACGCTGACGTGGTCAAGACTGAACACCCATTGGCCCGGGTCAGGCGCGGTGTTGTGGTGAGAATCCTCGGATGCGGCGGCGTCGCCCTCGTCATTGTGTGTCTGCATGTTCGAGGGGGACTGGGGATCCGCGGGCGTGACAACTGTGGGAGCTGAGTCAAGAACCTCGGTGACACGGTGTGCGGCGACGCCGGCACGAGGCACCATCACGAACATCATGGCGGCCATCATGACGGCCATGAAGATCATGCCGAGGTAATTGATGAAGGCGAAGAGCGCACCGATCTGCATGTTGCCGCTGTCGATCAGGGATCCGCCGAACCACACCACTGCAACCGATGAGATCGAAATGATCAGCGTCACCGAGGGGAACATGATCGAAAAGAGGATACCGATGCGCAGGTAGACTGACCGTACAGACGCGTTGACCGAGTCGTAGCGCTCGCGGATAAACGGCTGACGCACGAATGCGCGGATGACGCGGATGCCGGTGAGCTCTTCGCGCAGGACGGTGTTCATCGTGTCGATGCGTTTTTGCAGGCGGGCGAACTGCGGTGCGAGGAACGCCATGATGACGCCGACAACGACTGCGAGAATGGGGACGACGACCAGGAGCAATAGTGAGAGGCGTTGGTTTTGGCGCAGCGCCATCAGGACTCCACCGATGCCGTTAATGGGTGCCTGAACCATGATAAGGAAGGTCATCAGGGTGACCATCTGGATTTGCTGCACATCGTTGGTGGAACGCGTGATCAGGGAAGGGGCGCCGAAGTCATGCATGTTCTGAGCGGAGAAGGACTGCACATGAGTGAAGAGCCGGTGACGTGCCCAGGCACCCAGACCCATCGCAGTACGGGCGCTGAAATAGACGGCAAACGCAGTGGTGATCACCTGGACGAGAGTTATCCCCATCATGATTGCGCCGAGTTCCCAGATCAGGTCAGTGTCACCTTGTGCGACGCCTTCATCGATGATGCGGGCGTTGAGGTTCGGCAGATTCAGTGCGGCTATGGTTGCGATTACCTGCAGCACGATAATGCCGATCACTTCAAGAAGGCGTGTACGCAGATAGCGCCAAACAAAACGAAAAAGCACGCGTTTTCCATTCCATCGAAGTGCGTGACGTTTTCACGCACTCACACATGGTAAGAGACGCTGTGTCGTCATGCTCGCTATGGCGTTTTTGCGCTGTTGCGTGACCGATGGACATTTCAGGTTAATCGAGTAAACTTCCGACGTGCCCATGTTTACGTCATACAGAACACCTGCGTTTTCACCTGATGAGCTTATTGCAGGTTTTTGGTTGGTTCTCGCCTATGTTCATGCCGGGAAAGTGGCTGAATATGTTGCGAATAATGGTGAGCCGACTGAAGCTGTTCTTCTGACTGAGGGTGGTACGCCTCACACCTGGCACGAAATCGACGATATTGTTGAGCCTGTTATCCGTCATCATGGGCTGGAGCACCCGGACGAACTTGCGGAGAAGATCGCACAAAACATCGTTCGCACTGTGTGGTGGGTCACACAGACGAATGACAAGGTGTCTGGTGAGGCCTCTCAGGCGTCGATCTCTGTGGCTGATTTTGACCGCGCCCGCTCGGCTCTGCTGGAAGCCTGGAACGTAGGATCGATCGCCGGAATGGCGCTGTGGCCGCCGACCGCCCGCACTGTCGCCACGCGTGTTGGCGACGGCAGATGGAACACAGCTCTGTCCCGTCTGGGTATTGCGACGTATTCAGGCAGGCGGGTAGGAGCCACGCGCTTCAGTGATGAGGACATCATGAAGGCGTTGCAGAAATTCAACGACGAACTGCACGAAGAATCCGGTGAGGAATCCTCCAGCTCGCAGGTGTCAGATCGTCTGACCTACCAGAACTACTGCGAATGGGCCTCTGAACAGCGGGCTGCAGGCGAGCGGATCGTGTCAGGCGCGACGATTCGCCAGCGCTATCGGTCGTGGAAAAAGGCGCTGCATAAGGCCTTCGAGCAGGAGGGCTGAGCGCGGTGCGCTGAGCTGAGCGAGGGGCAGCTAACGCCAGCGGATCGAGGAGTCACGTCCGCGCAGGCGATCAAGTTCGCGACGCTCTTTCTTGGTGGGACGACCTGTGCCCTTTTCGCGCCGAGCCACCGGAATTGAGAGGCGCGGGCGTGGAAGCGACAAGTCAACGTAGCACTGCCGCGCTATTGGAGCGCCCATCCGTTTAGCCAGGAGGTGACGCACCTCCAACACGCGATCGAATCCTTCGACGCGCAGGCGCACCTCATCGCCGACTCTGACTTTCTGCGCGGCTTTCGCTGCCTCCCCGTTGACTTTCACGTGACCGGCGCGGGCGGCAGCCGTCGCAGCCGAACGTGATTTCACCTGCCGAGTCGCCCACAACCACGTATCGACCCGCACGAAGGACTGGTCGCTGAGTGTGCCCGCAGGGATCGGCACTTCCGCGTCAGCAGCGTGAGCGCTCTCAACCGGAAAACCGTATTCAGCATCGTGGTTGCTCATAGACAGATCCTAGAGCGTGAAGAGCCGCTCTACCCTGCGCACCCCGGGCGGGTGGCGGACGGCGTGACCAACCAGCACGGCTGCATCCTGTGCGAACGCGCACCCCGGACGGGTGGCGGACGACGCACACAGGTGCGAACCGATTGGGATCCCGCCGATGCGATGGCTACGATTGGAACAGGTCACTGTACAGACCTCACGTCAGCAACGCCGCTTCACCATGATGAAAGGACTCGACATGAGCACTCCTCGTATCGTCCACATTGCTACAGATCACGCGGGGCTCGATGCGTCGCATGCGATTCAGGAACACCTGCGGGAGCGCGGATTCGAGGTTCACGACCATGGCCCTCAGTCCTACGATCCGCAAGACGACTACCCCGCTTTCTGCATTCACGCCGCGCAGGCCGTTGTCGCGGACCGGCAGGCAGGAAAAGACGCCCTCGGCATCGTGCTGGGTGGGTCCGGAAACGGTGAACAGATCGCCGCCAACAAGGTCGATGGTGTGCGAGCCGCCCTCGTCTGGAACGAATCGACCGCGCTGCTGGCCCGCCAGCACAACGATGCGAATGTTGTCGCGCTCGGAGCCCGTCAACACCCTGAGGAGGAAATGATTCACCTGATCGACCTCTTCCTCGACGAGCCTTTCTCCAACGAGGAGCGCCACGTCCGCCGTATCGGTCAGATCAGCCAGTTCGAGGCAGAGCGGGGTTAGCCTGCGTCACGAGCGACTAGGGTAGATGCATGGCAACTCCTCCTTTCGTCCTTGAATTACGCTCCAAAATCGGACACGCACCGCTGTGGATACCAGGGTGCACGGCAGTCGTATTGCGTCCCGCTGCGTCTTCCTCATTGGCGAGGGTGACCGGCGCGAACGCTGACCTGGCTGATGTTGAAGTGCTGATGGTCAAGCGTGCTGACAACGGCAAGTGGACGCCCGTGACGGGAATCGTGGATCCAGGCGAGGAACCGGCTGCTGCAGCTGAACGTGAAATTCGTGAAGAAGCCGGTGTTGAAGCGGTTGCGCAGCGCCTCTTGTCGGTGGAGGTCGTGGGGCCTGTGACCTACCCGAATGGTGATGTGTCGAGTTATCTGGACTGCTCATTCGTGTGTGAATGGAAGCAGGGCGAGCCGTGGCCTGCCGACGGCGAGAACACAGAAGCGGCGTTTTTCCCAGCCAATGACCTGCCTCCTACTAATGAGCGCTTCCGAACTGCAATTAAGCGGGCACTGTCAGGTGAAGACGGGTCGGCGGTGTTCAATCGGTAGTACTCCATAGGCCCAAAGTGTGCAGCTTCTAACCGTTCGTAGATAGGACAGTGTGAGACACAACCACTTCCGCTCGAGGCGTGCAGATTCACCGTGCGTGCCGGTTATGGGGGATTAGTGGAGAGATTGGGGATTAGTGGAGAGCACGCTTGGCCAGCAGGGTAGATAGCGTGTGGCACTGTTTCACCGACTGGAACGGCACTTGCCGACAGATCGGGGACGTGGTGAGATTGAGCTCATGGCACATACACCTCAAAAAATCGTCTACAGAGTTGAAGCCGATTGCACGGGAGGTCGCGACGGAGCCGTCACGATTCCGACGCTGGACTTCCAGGCCGATCTGCGTACCCCGGAAAAGATGGGTGGCCCCGGTGGGGGACTGAACCCAGAAGCGCTGTTCGCCGCAGGCTACGGCGCATGTTTTCAAAGTGCGCTTGCACTTGCTGGAAAAGAACTCGGAGTTGACACGTCTGATTCGCTGGTTACCTGCTCCGTGGGGATCGGGCCTGAAGGTGAATCCTTTGCGCTGTCAGTCATGATCAATGTTGAGATTCCTGGCCTCGACGATGAGACGGTCAAGCGCGTGGCGACTCGCACGCACCAGCTGTGCCCGTATTCCAAGGCCATCGCTGACAACGTTCCGGTTCAGATCACAACCGGCCAAAAGTCGAAGTAAGGTCTTGTTCTTGTCAGTTCTCTAACTTTGTGTCAGGTGCGGGCTGCAGCGCGTGAGCTGTAGCCCGCACCTGTTGTGTACGTCCATTTTCATTGACCCAACTGTCGATCTCGGTCGACTATAGGGCGGGGGTGTTGCAATCCTGCCACTGTTTGTGCAGGTCAGGAGCTTTTGTCTGCGCGCACATCAGTCGACGCGTCGTCCAAATCGGCAGTTGGGGACAAGAGGGGGAGTGGAGACAGCCGGGCGCGAGAGGAAGCTGGAGGAAGGCAGCTGGGAGCCAGAGCGCAGGGCGCTGCGCAGAGCGCTTTCGTGCCTCAGGCTCCGCGCCAGTAGGCCTCCAGAATTGCACTGAGCGATTCAAGGTCGGCGACGTGGCTCATTTCGCGAGCCGAGTGCATCGACAGTAAACCGATCCCGACGTCGACCGTGCAGATTCCCAGACGCGTCGCCGTGATCGGGCCGATCGTGGTGCCGCATGGCATCGAGTTGTTGGACACGAAATTCTGCCAGGGGGCGTCAGCTGCCTGAGCCGCGCGTTTCCACAACGCGATCCCGGGAGCATCAGAGGAATACCGGCGGTTGGCGTTCAACTTCAACAGTGGTCCGCGGCCCATCACCGGGCGGTTGTCAGGGTCGTGCCGATCAGCATAGTTGGGATGCACGCTGTGCCCGGCATCAGCAGAGATACACGATGAGGCGGCCATCATCCGAGCCGTCCCGTCAAAGTCTCGACCCAGGCTCGCCGCCGTGCGACGCAGAATGTCTTCGAGGAACGGCCCGGCCGCCCCCGAACTGGTTGACGATCCTACTTCCTCATGATCAAAGCAGGCGAGAATCAGTACATCGTTGCCACTGATGCCGTCAGCCAGTAGGCGCTCTATTGCGGTGAGGCCGCTGTGCACCGATGACAAATTATCCTGACGGCCAGCAGCGACAAACTGTCCGTGCGATCCGAAGACGGCAGGCCCCTGCGAGGGAGTCAGGATTAGATCAAAGGATGCGATCTGATCGGCGTCATCCAGATCGACCGTATGAGCCACGAGATCAAGGACCGACGCGTCGTCCTCGTCAACAGTCCATACGGGCTTCATGTGCTGTTGCTTGTCGAGCACAAGGCCCTTGTCACTCACTGTACGGTCCAGGTGGATGGCCAGCTGCGGGATGCGTGCGAGTGGGCCGGTTGCGACCAGGCGCTGCTCGCCGCCTTGCGTGAGAATGCGTCCAGCGATTTTGAGTTCGCGATCCAGCCACGAGTTCAGCAGCATTCCGCCGTAAATCTCTGCGCACAGCTGCCCCCACCCGTCGGCGGTGGTGGCCTGCACAGACGGCTTGAGCACGAGAGCAGGGGAGTCAGTATGCGCGCCGACGATGCGGAACGCAGACGAGTCAGTGACAGACTCGGGGATCACGTACGCAATAACGGCACCGTCGCGGACAACCACGTGTCCACCCGGTGCCGTATCCCACGCGTCAGTTTCGCGCTGGCGCACGCACCCCGCATCCTCCAAACGTTGAGCAATGAGGTTAGCGGCGTGGTACGAGGACGGGGAATCGCTCAGAAAAGACAGATAATCGCAGGTAAAGGCACTGGCCGTCGCCGTGCCGGCAGGTTTCACGTTGGACATGACTCCATGGTAGGCGATGGAACAACGCCGGTGGAGTCGCCCTCGTCAATCCTGCCGAACGAACAGGCGACGACCAGTAAGGAACTGCGTCACAGTGTGCTCGAGGCGACGCGAACCGCCGTCGAACACGCGAGTGAGGCTCAGGAGTTCAGCTTGCCGGCGATCTCGACTGTGCGGCGAGCCATGTGGTCGAGCGCAGCCACTGTTTCCTCCGAACGCTTGTCGGTGTTCACCCGCTCAGGAATGACACGCGCGATCGCCCGTCTGGAAAAGCTCGGTCTTGTTGAGCGCACCCCGTCGTCCTCGGACAGACGATCAATGCTGGTGTCGTTGACGCCCGAGGGAAAGTGCACGCAGCAAGAAGCCGCTGTCATCACTCAGGAGCACGGCGCTCAGCTATTCGGTGCAGTCGCCACTGCAGATGAACGTCGCCGCGTTAAGCAGATTGGTCTGGATCTGCGCGCAGAGATGGGGGCGCGGCAAAGTGAAATGATTAAACAGGAAGACGAGGACGCCTAGACGTGCGGCCGCTGATAACCTGCTTGCGGGCAAAGAACCGCTGACGAACTACTTGCCGGCGGAGAAGCGGTACACGTTCGTCTCACGCAGCTCGAAACCGCACCGCTTGTACAGGCGGTTAGCTGCTTCGCGCGAGGGACGCGATGTCAGGTCAATCGTGCGTGCGCCAAGCTCCTGGGCAAAGTCAACCGCTGCTTCAACCAGCTTCTGGCCGGCACCCTGGCCGCGCGTACTGTCATCAACGACCACATCTTCCACCCAGGCACGCAAACCGGTGGGAATTGTGAAAGTGGCCAGTGTCAGCATCCCGGCGATCTGACCGGCAGCCACATCGCCCGCTGCCTCATCGGTGCGATAGATAAACAGATACACACCTGGTTGAGAAATAAAGTCGCGGATAGCGCCTTCCTCCATCGGCGCTGATGAGCGGGACAGCTGAGGGACGAGCAGCTTCATTGCTTCGGTCAGTTCGGGCGAAAAATCATCGACGCGTTCGATCGCCATGAGGCCTCCTGTGGGTTGCGCAATCTCCCTAGCATTGTGACACGATCGCCCGCCGTGCGTGCCAGTGACGCTCGGGCGCGTGGTGCTCAAGCGTGTGACGCTTGGGTGCGTGATGCTCAGGCGTGCGATGCGTGGGCGCGTGACGCTCGCGCTTGCGACGGTCGGGTATGTGACGTTCACATGTCTGTCGGCGCTCTGAGAGGCAACGCCTTCAGTGGGCCAGATCCTGCCTCTCGTGCAGCTGCTGATCCTCGCGCACGCGCAGGTTCTTCAGACAGAAGGTGCAGTACACCACCAAGAGCACAACGCAGAACGACAGGAGCGCTGCGTTGAAGGCCGTCTCGCTCATTGACAGCGACGAGGCCGCATCGGCGCTCGTTTTTTCGATGATGGCCAGAGAATTATTCAGGCTGTGGAAGACGATACATGGAACTAAGCTCTTTCCGTTGTAGAACAGCAATACAAGGGTGAAGCCGACGACGATTGCAAAAACGATCTGCATGAGTGTATTCATCAGCGGGGCGCCGTTGAGCAGGTTGACGATATGTCCCAGCCCGAACGTCAATGACGACACAATAATGGCTGCCATCAAATTGCTTTTCGCCATTGCCAGGAAGAGGAAACCTCTGAAGATTACTTCTTCCAGGAAACCGATGCACGTCATCGAGACAATGAAAAGGATGGTTTCGACAGCGGTGTACCGGAAGTCAAAACCCGTGATCAATCCGCTGGTGGCAACGATCAAAATGGGGAGGAAAAACCAGGCTCTGTCGGCTGGATAGGGCGGCTTGATAAGCCCGTACTTTTTCGCCAGGCCATTGGAGATAATCCAGTACGCAAGAACTGCGACAAGGGCGATATGGAAGATCGCCGGGATCAACGCTGTGATCCCGATCTGGTCGGTGAGTTGCTGTGCAACGAGGGTCCCGCCGACGTAGATAGCAATCATGATGATTGCGAACGTTATTTCACTTTTCTGATACAACGCCTTCATCGTGACGCCTCGTTTCGTGGACGCGGGGATCGAGGAGTTGAACGACCTCACGTATGAGCCCGAAAGAGCATGACATGACTTTCTCGCAAAGCCGCTAATCTCAATGGTGTTTTCAGTGTAACCAGCGCGAATCAGGCCGTCGGTAACAAAATGATAAATGCGCGTCGGCTCATGTGGATGGGGAAGTTGTGTCGCTCCTTGTGGGGGTTGTGTGTATTTCAGGGGGCGTCCGCGCTCCTATCGAGCAGACTTGAGCAGTCAAACGTCTTTCAAGCAGGTCCGCTCCCTTATCGTATATTGAGCAAACCTTCGCCCTTACTGTGTTTCAAGCAAAACCGCACACTCGACATGGCGGGTGTGCGCGAACATGTCAAAAATGCGTCCCTGACTCACTTGATACGACGGCATGTGCGCGAGATCCTCAACCAGTGTTGCCGGATTACATGACGAGTACACGATGTGGTGCGCTCCGCACCCGTTGAGCCACGTCGCAAGCTCCTCACCCAGCCCGCGTCGGGGAGGGTTGACCACGATAGCATCTGGAACCGTGCGTTCGGACTGCTCTCGCGCCCACTTGGTCGCATCCGCCGCAATGAAACGCGTGCGCACACGCCTTGCTGCCACCTCCAGGTGCTGCGCAGCGTTCTTCGCAGCCTCGACAGCATCGCCGGAAATCTCCACGCCCGTCACATCCTGGACACCCGCGGCTGCAGCATTTAACGCAAACCCGCCCACGCCGCAATACAGATCCCACACGCTGCGAGCATCTACATCCGTCAGCCAGCTCGCCACCTGCATGTACAGTGCTGAAGCCACCCGCGTGTTGGTCTGAGTGAAGGAGCGCGGCCCAACCTGCAGTCGCGTCCGTCCAACCGTCATCGGCAGTGTTACCTCGTCGGTGAGGACGTACTCATCCGGCCCTTCGACCAATGCTGCGTGCGTGGGATGAATGTTGGCCGTCACCACTCGAATGGTCGGCACCGCCTGTCTGATTGCATCAAGATGAGTGCGCAGAGTCGACATGTGGCGGCGCGAGCGCAACACGAAGCGCACCATTAGTTGTCTGTCATCGCCTGCCGTCACAATGACGTACTTAAGGTCGCCTCGACGCCGTTTGACGCTGTACGGTTCGATGCGCATGCGCTCGATCAAACGGGCAAGTCGGGGGAGCTGATCGCGGATTGCAGGCACGACGATCGGGCAGTCTCGCAGGTCCTGCACGTTCAAATCCGCCCCCAGTATTCCCAGCCGCATGTTCAAGGGTGTCCCTCCCGCCACGAGTTTCACCTTGGAGCGAAAATCCCTCTGATGCGATGCAGCAGGTGCCAGCCACTGCAGATCGGGCGTGCCGAATTCAGTGAGGGCGCGACGAACCTTCGCATCCTTGTCTGCAAGTTGACGTTCGTACGGTGTGGGTAGCAGGGTACACGAATGGCACAGCCCGGCCTCGAAATACCCACATTGCATAGGGGAATTGTGTCACGGTGCCTGCGAGGGTGCCCGATCGCAAGGTGATGTGTCCGGAGGCTGTGTCGGCTTGCTCACATGTGACGAGGGAATAAACCTCACCGTGATGAAGTTGAGCATATTAGACTCAAGTTTGAGGTCGTAGGACTTGCCATGGCGTCATCCCCCCTCTAAACTTGAGTGCAACAGACTCAACTTGGAAGGATAGATTCAATGGCACGAGCAATTGGCATTGACCTGGGAACAACGAACTCCGCTATTGCGGTGTTGGAAGGTGGCGAGCCCACCATTATTGCCAACGCCGAAGGCGCGCGCACCACTCCCTCGGTCGTCGCATTTTCAAGCACCGGCGAAGTCCTCGTCGGAGAACTGGCCAAGCGGCAGGCCGTCACAAACGTTGACCGCACCATCTCGTCAGTCAAGCGCCACATGGGCACCGACTGGAAAGTGTCCATCGACGATAAGGATTACACCGCGCAGGAAATCTCCGCGCGTATCCTCGGCAAACTCAAGCATGACGCGGAAGAATACCTCGGTGAACCGGTGACCGATGCGGTCATCACCGTCCCCGCATACTTCTCTGATGCGCAGCGTCAGGCCACGAAGGAAGCCGGCCAGATCGCCGGACTGAACGTTCAGCGCATCGTCAACGAGCCAACCGCAGCAGCTCTGGCGTATGGCTTGGAAAAAGGTAAGGAAGATGAACTGATTCTGGTCTTCGACCTTGGCGGTGGCACGTTCGACGTGTCCCTGCTGGAAATCGGCAAGGATGATGACGGCTTCTCCACCATTCAGGTGCGTGCAACTGCCGGTGACAACAAGCTCGGTGGTGACGACTGGGATCAGCGCATCGTTGACTGGCTCATCCAGCAAGTCAAGTCCAAGTCAGGCGCTGACCTGTCGAAGGACACCGTCGCGCTGCAGCGCCTCAAGGAAGCAGCTGAGCAGGCCAAGAAGGAGCTGTCCTCGGCCTCGACCACGAACATTTCACTGCAGTACCTGTCGATGACGGCTGACGGCCCCATCCACCTGAACGAATCGCTTTCGCGCGCCAAGTTCGAGGAAATGACCTCTGACCTGCTTGACCGTACGAAGCAGCCGTTCCACGACGTGATTCGTGACGCAGGTATCCAGGTCTCCGACATTGACCACGTTGTGCTGGTCGGTGGCTCCACCCGTATGCCGGCAGTGGCTGAAGAGGTCCGCAAGCTGACCGACGGTCGCGAACCGAATAAGGGTGTCAACCCCGACGAAGTTGTGGCAATCGGCGCAGCCCTGCAGGCCGGCGTCATCCAGGGCGACCGTAAGGACGTTCTGCTCATCGACGTGACCCCGCTGTCCCTCGGCATTGAAACCAAGGGCGGGTTCATGACCAAGCTGATTGAACGCAATACCGCGATCCCGACGAAGTCCTCGGAGCTGTTCTCCACAGCGGAAGACGGCCAGACATCCGTGCTGGTTCAGGTCTACCAGGGTGAGCGCGAGTTCGCCCGCGACAACAAGCTGCTGGGAACCTTCGAACTGGGCGGCATCGCCCCGGCACCTCGCGGCAAGCCGCAGATCGAGGTCACCTTCGACATCGACGCCAACGGCATCGTGCACGTCTCTGCAAAGGATCGTGGCACAGGCAAGGAACAGTCGGTGACTATTACCGGTGGATCTGCCCTGCCTAAGGATGAGATCGACCGCATGGTGAAGGAAGCTGAAGCGCACGCCGCCGATGACAAGAAGCGTCGTGAGGAAGCTGAAACACGCAATACGGCCGAGCAGAAGGTCTACATGACCGAGAAATTCCTCAAGGATGACGGCGACAAGGTGTCAGAAGGTACGCGCAACGAGGTCCAGACGGATATCGACGCGGTCAAGAAGGCGCTCGAGGGTGACGACATCGAAGCAGTGAAGTCGGCTATGACCAAGCTCGACGAATCATCACTGAAGATCGGTCAGGAAATCTACGCCGCGCAGCAGGCCGAGGGTGACCAGGCCCAGGCTCAGGCAGACGCTCCGCAGGCCGGCGCCGGCCAGGCAGATGCATCATCGAGCGATGACGACGTCATTGACGCTGAAATCGTTGATGAGGAGGACGACGACAAGTGAGTGAGACACCGATGAACGACAAGAGCCAGACCGGGCCCTCCGAGTCTGATCCGCGCGTGTCGCCATCGGGTCCCACCGACCAGAACGCGTGTGCATCCGGCAAACAGTCAGATGCACACGCCGAGGGCAACGGCACCGGCAGCGCCTCACAGCATGGCGCTGCCGCCCGTGAGGCCGATGCGTCGCACACAGGTGATGCGTCTGAACCAGCAGGCTCAGCACGCGAAAACTCAGATGTAGACGATTCAGCTTCGACCGCCCCTCGCGATGGCACCACGTCCAATGAATCTGACGGCACCTCCGATGTCTGCGCAGACGATGTAAATAGCGAATTGGCTGATGGCGCCAATGCTGCGCCAGCAAGTACCGACGATATGTCCGCATTTGAGGATGATGTCGAAGATACCGAGCTGGCCAAGGCAATGGCACGAATCGGAGAGCTGGATGACGACCTGGCTCGGGCACGCGCCGACCTGTACAACCTGAACCAGGAGTACGGCAACTACGTGCGCCGTTCCAAGGAAGCTGCATCCGCCCACCGCGTGAGCGGTCAGCAGGAAGTGGCAGAAGCGCTGATTTCCGTCCTCGATGATATTCACGCAGCGCGTCAGCACGGCGACCTCGAAGACGGACCTTTCGCAGCGATCGCTAACAAACTTGAAGAAGTTCTCAAGAGTCAGTTCGCGATGGAACGCTACGGTGTGGAAGGGGACGACTTCGACCCCTCGCTGCACGAGGCGCTGATGGCACAAGCTAGTGAGGATGTCGACCACCCTGTGATCGGCCAGGTTCTGCAGCCCGGATACCGCATGGGTGAGAAGGTTCTGCGCCCCACGAAAGTGATGGTTCACAACCCACAGTGACACGTACAAGGACGGGCATTAACCGATGCCCACGAGAAAACGAACTGCTCACAGGCAGACAACCGGGAGATGAGGTGACATGAGCGGACAAGATTGGTTGGAAAAAGATTTCTACAAGACTCTGGGAGTCGGGAAAGACGCCGACGCGGCAGCCATTAAGAAGGCCTACCGCAAGCTTGCCCGAAAGTGGCACCCCGATCAGAATCCTGGAGATGCGAAAGCCGAAGAGCGTTTCAAGGAAATCGGTGAAGCCTACGCCGTCCTGTCAGATCCTGAACAGCGCAAACAATACGATGCGCTGCGCTCAATGGCAGGTGGCGGGGCACGATTCCAGGCAGGCCCCGGCGGCGCGGCTGGCGGAGCGGGCTTTGAAGACCTGTTTTCCAACCTGTTCGGCGGTGGCGGTGGGCCGGGTGGTCAGACCCGAGTGCGCTACAGCACCCAGGGCGGCGGCGGAGCAGGATTTGAGGATATGTTCTCGAACCTGTTCGGCGGCAGCGCCGGCGGACAGTCTGGCCCCTACGGGTCGGGCTCATTCGGTCAGGGAGCGCCCGGAGCAGGTTTTGGTGGTCCTCGACCCCAACGTGGAAATGACCTGCGTGCCTCCACTACACTGACGTTCCGCCAGTCCATGGAAGACACCACCGTGCGGATGACCGTTGACGGCCATTCGATGACGGTGCGCATCCCTGCCGGCGTGAAGGACGGTCAGAAGATCCGTCTGCGCGGCAAGGGGCGTCCCGGCTCAAATGGCGGGAAGAACGGTGACCTGATCGTCACGATCAACGTGGCTAGGCACCCTGTTTATTCGCGCGACGGTGACAACCTACGGATGCAGCTGCCGGTGACGATGTCGGAGGCAGCATTGGGCGCCAAAGTCAGCGTGCCTCTTCCTGACGGCTCACATGTCGCCATGAAGATCCCCGCAGGCACTCAGTCAGGCGCCGTATTGAGACTGCGCCACCGCGGAGCGCCCAACGGGAAGCGTCGTGGTGACCTGATGGTCGAGGTGCAGGTTGCTGTCCCCACGAAGCTCACGAAACAGCAGCGCGAGGCGCTCGACGCCTTCAGCGCGTCGCTGGGTGACTGGGATCCACGCGCTGACCTTGCAAAGCGGGCGGAGGCGTAAGACATGCTGCCTTCTCACTCGCAAACGACGTTCGTGATTTCTGTGGCGGCAGAACTGGCAGGCATGCATCCGCAGACGCTTCGGCAGTATGACCGCCTGGGCCTGGTGACGCCTGCCCGCACCAAGGGACGAGGGCGGCGCTACACGCACCGTGACATCCAACGTCTGCGCGCCGTCCAGGTCATGTCCCAGGAAGAGGGCATTAATCTGGCGGGAATTCGCAGAATCCTCGACCTGGAGCGGGCACTCGAACAGCTTGAAGGCGAACGTGACGCGCTCGAACATCAGCTCGATGAAGTCAGGCGGCGACGCGACCGTGTCTTTGCCGCCTCACCGACAGGTGAAGTCTCTTCACTGCGTCGTGGCGAGCGTCCGGGTTCGGCCCGGCGAGGTGCTGACACGCCGGTGGACACAGGCGCATCAACAGGGACTGAACTGACGTTCCACGGTGGAGCACTGGTCAGATGGGCGCCTACTCAGCTGATGGACCTGGTGAGTTTCTGGATGAATGACTGGCAAGCGCGTCGCGACGGCTAGGCTCAACCTCTACGCCTCTCGGGACGGGCAGGACCCGACCGATGCGCCCCACGAGGCGAGACCTCAGCGATATGCCCCACCATATCGACATGGAAGCGCATGTGCTTTTTCAAGGTCCGCACCACACCAGCTGAAAGTGGAGGTGCGGGCCTTTGCCGCGCTAATGTGACCTCATGACAGTGCCTCATGATTCGACCCGACCATCGTCGAACTCGTCGCGATCCCTTCGCTCCCGCGTGGCAACGGGATTCGGATCGCTGGCTCGCACCGCCTCTCGTGCTCTGGGACGAGGTTCAGGCGGAATGATCGGTGGGAGAGTCGCCCTCGCACTGGCTCCAAACGTTCTTTCGGAAGTGTCCCGAGGGTGCCGTTGCGTCACAGTCACCGGCACGAACGGTAAATCCACGACGACGCGAATGATTCGCGCAGCGCTGTCCACACGCGGGCAGGTTGCCTCGAACGTGAACGGCGACAACATGCCGCCCGGCATTGTCAGTGCGTTCATGATGGCGCCTCGCGCACAATTCGCTGCACTGGAAGTCGATGAAATGCACCTGCCGATCGTTGCCGGACAGGTCAACCCTGCAGTGATGGTGCTGCTCAACTTGTCACGCGACCAGCTGGATCGTGTCGGTGAAATCGGCACAGTGGAGCGGCGGCTGCGTCAGGCAGTCAATGCCCACCCCGATGCAACCATTGTTGCGAACTGTGATGATCCCCTGATCGCTTCAGCCGCATGGGATGCGAAGTCGGTGATCTGGGTGGCAGCCGGTACCACGTGGGGGGCGGACTCAGCAGGATTTCCCCGCGGCGGCAGGCTCGTGCGTCAAGGCGATGATTGGCATGTAGTCGGGGCAGACCACCCCTATCGGCGTCCCGAACCTGACTGGTGGCTGGAAAAGGTCGAGGCGTCCGGCCAGGCGACACTTCGTTCGCGCGAGGGCCACGCCACCGACGTGAAACTGAATTTGCCTGGAGCAGCGAACCTCGGCAACGCGGCGCACGCGATCGTGGCTGCGCATCAAGTGGGCGTCGACATTGACGGCGCGAGTCGGGCGATCGGTGAGGTCAGAGAAGTAGCAGGGAGGTATTCCACTCACGAGGTCAATGGTCGCCGCGTGCGTATGATGCTGGCGAAGAACCCGGCCGGGTGGCAGGAAGCCATGACGATGGTGGATGCCACTGCGAACGGACTGGTCATCGCGGTGAACGGGCAGATCCCTGATGGCGAAGACCTGTCATGGCTGTGGGACGTGGACTTTTCAGTGCTCCAACAGTATCCGTGCGCCGAACGCGTCGTGGCGTCGGGGGAACGCGCGGCGGATCTGGCTGTGCGCCTCGAATATGCAGGCATCCACTGTGAATGTGTGCCCGACACGATCGAGGCATTGACGCGCTGTGCTGAAGGACGCATCGAATTCCTGGCAAACTACACGTCATTTCGTGACACGAAACGTGAAATTGACCGGCGCGAAAAAGAACGCCACGCCGGTACGCAGAGCACGCAGACGACGGCCGAGGGAGGACGCGATGAGTGAATCAACCTTGCGGATCGGTGTGCTCTACCCCGAAGTACT